>CETH01184536.1_pt1 | contig 16698 bp, 17 predicted proteins | sample 361461 | NCBI WGS metagenome assembly CETH01 (sample SAMEA2622695, study PRJEB7988) | marine metagenome | isolation source: saline water (ENVO:00002010), including
TTATCACTTACAGCTGAAGCAAAATTATCCCATGTTCTAGCTTGACTACTAACATGATGTAGTAATATCAATGGCTGATTCTCTGGATCTCCCCATTCAACAATATGTATATTTAGATTATCTGAGTTTATGTATCTCTCACGAGGTAAATTTATTTCCATTTTATTCCCTTTGCCATTCTATATATTTGATAAATTGAAGGTATAATTTTATCCTATTCAAGGTAAAGAAAAAACAACAAAACTAACAAATTATCTCTGTTTGATCAAACCAAAATCGAAACTTTACCAAAACTGTATCTATTAACTTGATCAATATTTTTTAGCATGATAATCTCTCAGGAATTACATTTTGTTTGCTGGTTTTACCATGCAAATGAAAGGTTTTTCTAGCAAGTTTTAATGGTTTGTAGCTTGCTAAACATCCAGGTTTTTGTGTTAAGAATTTTCACAACTACCTAGACTAGGAAAGGAGATTGTAATGAGGTCTTGTGTTACTCAAGTTTCAATTATCAGTGATGGCACTTATAAGGAAGATGGTGGAGTTATATTTGGACAACTCCCAAAAGCTAGATGGGATCAAATGACCGCAGTCGATCGTAAGAACCGAATAAGTCTAGGTTTAAACTGTGTTCTTATACAAAACGGAAAAGAATGTATTCTTATCGATACTGGGATAGGTACAAAAGAACCCGAACCTGTAAAAAGTAGTTACGGTCTTGGTGCCAGTCGTTTGAATAGAGAACTAAAATCTCGTGGAATAAATCCTAAGGATGTATCATCAGTTATATTAACTAGTTTGCAATTTGACCATTGTGGTGGTAGTACTCGAATTGACAGATCTGGTGAGGCAGTACCTACTTTTCCATATGCAAAATATTATGTTCAAAGAAATGCTTGGGAAGAAGCAATTTCTCCTAACGAGCGGACTAAACATTATTACCATCAAGACGATTTCCTGCCTTTAGAAGAAAGAAATCAGCTCGAATTTCTAGATGGTGATCAGAATGTGGTTCCTGGTATATCAGTCAAGGTTACAGGAGGACACAGTAGTGGACATCAAGTAGTATTGATCAACTACGGCGGTGAAAAAATTGCATATCTTGGGGATTTAATTCCCACTCATATGCATCTTGATCAAGGATTAATATCTTCAGTTGACCGATTCCCTGAAGAAACTTTGTATGGGAAAGAATCATTAATAACTAAAGCTGAAGAAGAAGGTTGGTTAATTATTTTTTCTCACGGTGTTGATCCAAAATCTGGATATATTGAAACAAGAAAAGGGTCTACTTTATTTAGGCCTATACATTTTGGGACTAATAACTAAATAATCCCAATAAGATAATCTGATTCCACTCTATCAATATTGATGTTTGTAATAGTATTTTGGAGCACATCTTCAGATTTACTGTAAACTCTAGAATAGGTATCGGATAGACCTGTCCAATACAACTCTGAATTCAAAGTTTTGGTATTTTCCCATAAAACTTTAAGTGAAGAACCTATCATATTATGTAGGTATTGTTTTTGATAATGACTTGAAACAAATTCTAGACGTTTAGACCGATCTTTTATAACGCTGTTATCAACAAAGTTGTCTGAATAATATGCTGATGTCCCTGGTCTTTTGGAATAAGGGAAAATGTGAATTTTAGAAAACATAGCATCGTTGCAAGTTTCAATAGTATTACTGAACATTTCTTCACTTTCTTCGGGAAAGCCAACAATAACATCAGTAGTTATTGATGCACTTGGTAAAGAATCTCTTACAAATTGTAATGATTTTAAAAATTGTTCAGAGTTATAACGTCGTCTCATTTTTTTTAATATATAATCATCTCCACTTTGTAGAGGAATATGAAAATGAGGACATAGTCGTTCATTTTCCCACAAACTTAGTAAATCCACAGAAAACTCTTGTGGCTGAACTGATGATAAACGAATTCTATCTATTGAAGTTTCTCTCAAAATCGACTCAATTAATATAGGAAGGTCAACATTACTAAACTCAAAACCATAAGTGCCTAATTGAGTTCCAGTTAGAACTACTTCCTTATAACCTTCTAAATAAAGTTGATTTATTCTATTTATAAGATCTACTAAACTAACACTTCTTTCTCTTCCACGAACTCTAGGAACAATACAATAAGCGCAAATCTGATCACATCCCTCTTGAATTTTTACCATTGCCCTTGTCCTTTGCATTTTATCAATCATGGTTAAAGGGTAGGTATCCATTTCATTATGCTTATCACCTAGAATATTAATAACATTTTCTACTAAATTACTTTTTGAAGAATTACCCAAGACCAAGTCTATTTCTGGCATATTATTTAGTTTTTCATAGGCCCACTCAGCATAACATCCAGTCGCTACAATTAGACAACTAGGATTATTACTCTTTGCTTTTCTTAAAGCATTTCGTGCTTTTCTATCTGCAATATGAGTAACAGTACACGTATTAATAATACATGCATCTGCATCAGCAATATCATCAGTTAATTGAAAACCTTTCCGCAAAAAACTATTGGAAATATTTTGCGTATCTGCTTGGTTTAATTTACATCCATGTGTTTCAATATATATCTTCAATTAAACACCTATACTACTTAGAAAGTGAGGCTATTAAACTAACCAAAGATCTAACTCCAAAACCTGTATGTCCTGCGACTTTATAGTCTTTTGTTGATGCTAATCTTGCCATACCTGCTATATCCAAATGAATCCATGGTGTGTCTCCCACAAATTCTTGAATAAACTTTCCTGCAGTAATACTCCCTGCCGGTTGGCCACCTGTATTTTTCATATCTGCATATATACTATCTAGTTGAGTTCTATAATTATCAAATATCGGAAGTTGCCAATATTGTTCACCAGTAATCTTAGACGTCGATATAAGTTGATCAATAAGTTCTTGATTATTCCCCATAACAGCAGCAGAATCATTACCTAAAGCAACAATAGCTGCTCCAGTTAATGTAGCAACATCAATAATGGATGTGCACCCTTGTTGTTTAGAATACTCAATAGCATCTCCTAAAACTAACCTTCCTTCTGCATCTGTATTATCAACTTCAACATGCTTCCCATTCATCATAGTAATAATATCTCCGGGGCGCATTGCACCACCACCTGGCATATTTTCTGCAGAGGCTACTACTCCTAAAACATTTATTGGTAGATTTAATTTTTTAATAGCAATCATAGCTCCTATTACTGCTGCAGCTCCTGCCATATCACCTTTCATTGCACCCATATTTAATGGTGGTTTTAAAGAAATACCTCCAGTGTCAAAAGTTATCCCTTTTCCGCAAAGTGAAATTTTTTGTGTCGAATTAGGATTACCTAGATGTTCCATCACAATCAATCTTGGTTCTTCGTGGCTTCCAGCAGATACTCCTAATATTCCCCCCATACCTAATTGCTGGATTTGCGATTTATCAAGAATAGTACAATCTAATCCAATCGAACTTGAAAACCTCTTGGTTCTATCAGCAAGTTCTCTTGGTGGTAAAATATTACCTGGCTCATTTCCCAAATCTCTAGCAATAATAGTCGAATCTGCCAAAATTAGCCCATCGTTAATACCATCTTTGATAGGTTGAATTTTTTGATCATCATTTTCAATCACTTGCAAACTCTCAATTGTATCAGTAGTTGATTTAGATTTATATTTAGAAAATTGATAAGTACCTAAAAGAGCTCCTTCAGTAATTGCTACAGCACATAATTTAGGATCTAATCCTGCTATACCTGATCCGTGACAAATTGTAGCTACACGACTCACTTTAATTTTTCGTAATTGCCTCATAGTAATTGCCATAATTTGACGAACAGTATCATAATTAAATTTGTCTTGTTTTCCTAATCCACAAATAATTATTCTTTCGAATTTAAATTCACCAAAAGTATGAATAATTGTAATTTCATTCTTCTTTCCTGATATTTCACCAGAATTTATTAATCTGGAAATTTTGCCACCTAAAACAGTATCTATTGCTCCGGTTGCTCCACCAGGAACTTTCACATCTTCAAATAAATTTATTACCAAAGCTTCGGTTTCTACAGAACTAACTTCTGATTTTAAACATGAAATTTCCACACTATCCTCCTTGATTCATTATTCTAACTAATTGCAAAAAGAAGACGTATTATTAGTCTTTCAATAAATTGAATCAATAATAACGCAATAATCGGGCTAATATCTAAGGCACCACCAATTGGGGCTGCAATTCTTCTAATTGGTTTCAAAATAGGTTCTGTTATTAAGTATATTATCAAAGCAAAAGTACTATTTTGAATCGAAGGGGAAAGCCAAGACAAAATCACACGAGCGAATATACACATATAGAGTATTACGCTTAATAAATCTACAAGTTCAGCGAATGCTCTCAAGACTCACCTCTCAATGATATAGATTTTTTATAAGCACTATACACTGCTTCCATCAAAGCAGTCCTAAATTGTTGTTTTTCTAAAGTCATCAAAGCTTCAGCTGTAGTTCCTCCAGGAGATGTAACCATAGTCTTTAATTCTACAGCAGAAATATTTTGATCTGACATCAATTTAGAAGTGCCTGAAACAGTTTGCAAAGCAAGCTTTTCAGCCATATCTCTAGTCATTCCTAATGCTACTGCAGCATCTATTAAACTTTCAATAAATAAAGCTACATATGCAGGTCCGCTTCCGCTTAGGGCTGTACCTATATCAATTAATTTTTCATCCATAACTTCAATCTCTAAACCTAAAGATGAAAGAATATTTTTAGCAAACGATTTATCATCGACACTCACATCTTCCGCAGCAAGCCATACACTCGCACCTTCACCAATCTGTGCAGGAGTATTTGGCATAACTCGAATTACTCTTTCATGGTTAAATTGATCAATTAGTTTATTAATTGATATACCGGCAAGAATAGAAATTAAAAGTTGATCTGGTTTTAATAATCCTTTTAATTCTTCTCCTACATTAAATAAATTTTGTGGTTTTACACATAAAATTATTACATCTGATTTTTCAATTAATTCAGAGTTGCTATTAGTTACATTAATTTTATATGTATCTTTCAAAAACTTTCTACGAGATTCTACCAGTTCAGATATAAGAAAATCTGAAGCCGAAATATTTTTTTGATTCAATACTCCTCGGATTATAGCTTCTGCCATAATTCCTCCACCTATGAAACCTATTGTCATTCAATTCACATCCTTATTATTTATAGATTAGGAAGATTGTATATTATAGTACTTCTAGGTATGATAAAGCAAAAATTTAGCGTAGGAATAGTTAGTATGTTGAAAAAACAATTTATATTTTTAATTATCAGTATTGGATTAATAAGTATTGCTTGTAACAACAGTGTGGATTTTGGATCTGAAGAAACTGAATCAGACTCTATTTCTGTACCATTACCTTCAACAGAAACTCTATCTCAAAATAACCTGACAAGAGATCTAAGTATATTGAACACCCAACAAGTTGCTACTGGAGTTAATGTAATCGGGAAAGGTATGGCTGACGCAAATCCAGATATTGCCATAATAAATTTCAGCGTAGTTTCAATTAAAGATACAGCTTCAGAGTCAAGAAATACCGCCGCTAAAGCATTACAAAATATAATTGATGAATTAATAGCTAAAGATATACCTAAAGAAAATATAACAACAAATTATTTTAGAATTGGACCCGAAAAAGAATGGAATGATAAAAAAAGAAAAATGGAACTTATAGGGTTTAAAACAACCAATTCAGTTAAAGTAAAAATATATGAATTAGATAAGATTGGAGAAATAATCGATGTAATTATCATCAACAGTGACGAATTAATTGACTTTGAATCAATCACATTTGATCTAGAAGACAAAACAAGTATTATAAAATCTGCAAGAGAAATTGCAGTAAAAAATGCTATGGAAAAAGCTCAAGAAATCGCCAGTACTGCTAATATTAAATTAGGTAATCCAAAATATATAAATGAAATATCATCTCCTAACGCTTTTGAATCAGTGTCAGATATGCCGATGATGGCTATGGCAAGAGCAGAATCATTTATAGAAACTCCAATTATGTCTGGAGATATCTCTGTATCCGTACAAGTTCAAATGCATTTTGATATCAATGATAATTAACAATAACTTCATGAAAGTATTTGAATAAGAAAATATGTATAATATTTGATAATACGTAATTAATATTCAAATGAGGATAAAAATGGTACTTAGTGATGTAACAATTAAAGAACAAATTGAAAAAGGAAATATTGTTATAGATCCTTTAGATCAAAATGATATACAACCTGCTTCTGTTGACGTACATTTAGATAATAAAATCCTAGTTTTTCGTAATTCAAGACGACCATATATTGATATCAGAGAAGATTTAGAAGGATTGATGGATTTAGAAACCATTGATGACGAAACTCCTTTTATTTTACACCCAGGGGAATTCATTCTTGGAAGCACACTAGAAAATATTGAAATACCAGCAGACCTAGTAGCTAGGCTAGAAGGCAAAAGTTCTTTAGGTAGAATAGGACTACTAATCCATTCAACTGCAGGCTATGTTGATCCAGGATGGAAGGGTAATTTAACTTTGGAATTAAGCAATGTATCTAACTTACCTATAACTCTTTATTACAAAATGAAAATTGGTCAATTGTCATTTCTTCAATTAACTACACCAGCAACAAGGCTCTATGGTTCTCCTGAATTAGGTAGTAAATACCAAGGGCAAAAACTTCCTACAGCAAGTAAATTACATAAAGATTTCCCCTCAAAATAAATTATGGATTTTTTAAATTTAGCTTTAGATCAGGCCAAATTAGCAGTTGGGTTATGTTTCCCTAACCCTGCAGTAGGAGCTCTCATTGTTAAAAATAACGTAGTAATTGGATCAGGTTTTACTCAACAACCAGGAGAAAACCATGCTGAAATTATGGCATTAGAAAATCTAAGTGAATCTAGTAATAATGCAACTCTTTATGTCACATTAGAACCTTGCTCACATATGGGAAAAACACCCCCTTGCGTTGAGAAAATCATCACATCAGGAATCACTAAGGTAGTTTATGGCATCGAAGATCCGAATCCAAAAGTTTCTGGTAGCGGCCTCAGAAAACTCCGTGATGCCAATATAACGGTTGAAAAGGGCGAAAATACGAGCTTAATAAAAACATTTTATGAAGCCTATATACACAACCACAAGCAACAAAAACCTTTTATTTCTGCAAAATTTGCTGCAAGTTTAGATGGCAAAATTGCAACTTCATCAGGTGAATCAAAATGGATAACAAATGAACTTTCAAGAAATAAAGCACATGAGATTCGAGCTGCAAGTGATGTAATCATCGTTGGAATAAACACTATAATCAAAGACAATCCACTATTAACTGCTCGAAAAGAAGATGGAAATGAATATGAACACCAACCTTTAAGGGTGATTCTGGATAGTAATTGTAATATACCTATTGAATCTAATGTAATGAATAATCCCACAAATACCCTCATTGCATATAACCAGATTTCTGAAGATAAAAACAAACTTTTCAAACAAAAAGGTATCAATTCGATTAAGTTACCCAAAGAAAATATAGTAGATATAAATGAACTCATAAGTTTTCTTTATAGCAAATCAAAATATCAAATATTAGTTGAGGGTGGTAGTGAAACATTAGGCTCTTTTTTCAATCTCAATTTGATAGATAAAGTATACGCATTTATTGCACCAATACTTATAGGTGGGCAAAATTCACCATCTGCAATAGGAGGTTTTGGTGCAAACAGTATGTCTGATATAATTAAACTCGAAAATACTAATTTAGAAAATTATGATTCAGATTTATTACTTACTGGATACCCAAATAGGTAAAATTTATGTTCACTGGAATTGTAGAAGAAATAGGAAAAGTATTAAATATAACAAATGATACCTTGTCTTTTAGCACATCAAAAACAGTAGAGGATGCACTAATTGGTAGCAGTATATGTGTAAACGGAGTTTGTTTAACTTTGATTTCTCTTAATAAAAGTTCTGGTACTGTAAATATTGGACCCGAAACAAAAAAATTATCTAATATAGGACAATTGAAATTAAATGATCTAGTAAACCTTGAACGACCACTTTCTCCTCAAGATAGATTTGGTGGGCATATTGTTCAAGGTCACATTGAAGGAACGTGCTCTATTCTAAATATTACAAAAAACGATATCTCGTATGAAATTGATTTGAAATTGTTAGAAAACCTCAATCGTTACATCGTTAAAAAATGCTTTGTAACATTAGATGGTATAAGCCTTACAGTAAATGAAATTACCAATGATACTTTTAGTGTTTCTATAATTCCACATACCTGGGAAAATACGAACTTACAAAACAGAAAAATAGGAGATCGTATTAATGTTGAAACTGATATAATTGCTCGTTATATAGAAAGATTTTTAGAAAAATAAAAACTAGCAAAGTAATATCAAGTGGTCTATAATGATCAAACTATAATTATCCATGTGCAGGAGAAATATATGCCTCTTAGTGATATAGAAGACGTAATTAAAGATATTCAAAATGGCAAGATGGTCATCATAGTTGATGATGAAGATCGAGAAAATGAAGGGGATTTAGCCATTGCTGCTGAATTTATTACCCCTGAAGTTATTACATTTATGGCTTCGTATGGTAGAGGTTTAATTTGTATGCCAATTATAGGCCAAAGACTTGAGCATTTGGACATTCCTTTGATGGTACCAGAAAATACTGCTCGATTAGGTACAGCATTTACGGTATCAATTGACACAAAAACTGATGGTGCAACTACTGGTATATCTGCATATGACCGTTCTGCAACAGTAAAAGCAGTATTAAACCCTATGACAAGACCTGAAGACCTCCAAAAACCAGGACATATATTTCCTTTAAGGTATGCTGAAGGTGGCGTACTAGTTCGTGCTGGACAAACAGAAGGATCAGTAGATTTGGCAAAATTAGCTGGATTATATCCCGCAGCAGTAATTTGTGAAGTAATGAATGAAGATGGCACAATGGCCCGTATGTCAGAATTAGAAAAATTATCAGAAGAATTTGACATTAAAATTATAAGTGTAGAACAAATAATTGAATACAGACACGAAAAAGATAAAATGATTGTGAAAGTTGCTGAAACTAAACTTCCTACTAAATATGGAGAGTTTATGTCTATTGCTTTTCGCAGTCTTACTGACTCTGATGAACATGTTGCATTAGTCAAAGGAGATTTAGGCTCTGCTGATACAATTCCATTAGTCAGGGTTCATAGCCAATGTTTAACTGGGGATACATTTAAAAGTTTACGATGTGATTGTGGCGAACAAATGGAAAAATCTCTTGAATTAATTGCGAACTCTGAATGTGGTGTATTTTTGTATATGCGCCAAGAAGGAAGAGGAATAGGACTGCATAACAAATTAAAAGCGTACGAATTACAAGATCAAGGTATGGATACTGTTGACGCAAACACGAAACTTGGGTTTCCACCCGATTTGCGATGGTACGGTATCGGTGCACAAATCCTTTCATCACTTGGAATCAAAAAAATGAAATTGCTAACAAACAATCCAAAAAAAATTGTAGGTTTAAATAGCTATGGTATAGATATTGTAGAACAAGTGCCTATTGTCATAGAACCCAATTCTATCAATAAACAATATCTAGATACAAAACGAGACAGACTAGGTCATTCAATTTAACATACACCTTGGTAAAAATAATATGAATGAACAAAATAATGTACAAGAAATACGTGGGACTCTTGATGCTTCTGATTTAACTATTGCAATAGTGGTGTCTGAATTTAATAGCAATATTACATTACCATTATTAGAAGGTGCAATTGATTGTTTGAAACATAATAAGATATTAAATAATAATATCATTGTTACATATGTTTCAGGTGCATTTGAAATTCCTGTAATAGCAAAAAAAATAGCCACCTCAATAAAACCTGATGCGATCATTTGTATCGGATGTGTTATCAAACATGAAACAGATCACTACTTCCATGTTGCAAACCAAGCTGCAATTGGTATAGAAGAATGTGCTTTATCAACAGGAATACCTACAATATTTGGTGTACTTACAACGTTAACTGAAGAGCAAGCAATAGAAAGATCTAAACCTGGGAAACAAAATAAAGGATACGAATCTGCTGAAGCTGCAATCAAAGCCGCTAATGTTATTAAACAATTATAAACTTTTTTTATACCTAAACTCGGAGGATTGAAATGGATAAATTTTTAGATAATATGACATCTTATGCACAAGATTTGAAATTTGAAGATATTCCACAAGATGTTGTAGAACGTGCTAAGCACTTCATCTTAGACGCTGTAGGTTGTGCTTTAGGTGCAAGTAAAAGTCCTCCTGCTATTATTGCCCAAGCATCAGCAAAAGAAATTTCTTCCTCTACCCCTTCTAAGGTTCTAGGATCTGCTGAACCAACTTCTCCAGATCTTGCCGCTTTTGTAAACGGGGCAATGATAAGATATCTTGATTACAATGACACATACACTGGATATACTACCTGTCACCCAAGCGATATGGTAGGACCTGCACTTGCTGCAGCAAGTGCAAAACCTGATGGTAACGGAAAAGATGTAATTTTAGGTACAGTTTTAGGTTATGAAATATTGTGTGGTCTTACTGACACTCCTATTTTTGAAGGATCTACTGGATTTCGCCATTGGGACCAATCTGCTTTGGGACTTGTAGCAGCCTCTGTACTCTCTGCAAAAATTTTAGGTTTAAACAAAGAACAAATGGATCATGCAGTTAGTTTGGCTGTTTCTTCACATCTATCGATAGGTCAAATACGAACAGGTCAAATTTCTCATTGGAAAGGATGTGCGGTTGGAAATGCTTCAAGAAATGGCGTTTTTTGCTCTATGCTTGCTGCAAAAGGTATGACCGGACCAAATTTTGTTTTTGAAGGTGAAGGAGGATACTTTAATGCTATTGGTAATAAAGTTGAATTACCTCCATTTGGCAATAAAGGTGGGGAATTTAAAATTATGCGAGCTAGAGTAAAACCTTTCCCTTCGGGATATTTTTCTCAAAGCGCTATTGAGGCTGTTCTAGAACTACGGGATAACATAAACAATGTAGATGAAATTAAATCAATTTTACTAGAAACATTCCCTTCAGGAAAATCTGCTATGGGTGGCGATATATCTCGATGGAAACCTGAAACTCGAGAAAGTGCAGATCATAGTTTACCCTTTGTTATGGCTGTGGCATTAATGGATGGGAACTTAGAAATTCGTCACTACGATGAGGAATACTACAAAAAAGACAACGTCAGAGAATTAATGAGTAAAATTCAAGTTGAAGTAGGTGAAGAGTCTTCTAATGCTTGGCCTGATGTACCATTAAATGTGTTATCTATAGAAACAAACTCTGGTGAAAAATTTTCTACAAAAGTCGCATTTCATTTAGGCCATTACGAAAGATTAATGACTAATGAACAATTAGAAAATAAATTCCGCCCTATGGCACTACAATATGGAAACATTCCTGAGAATCAATTAAATGAATTATTATCAAAACTTTGGAACCTTGAATCAGTAAACAATATAGATGAAGTTATAGAATTAACTGCAAGAAAATAGGAGTTAAATAATGGGTTCCGGTACTTATAAACTCTTAGGGGCAGGAGCTTTGTCCGCAATAACTTCTTGTCTGATATTTTTTGGAGTTCTTACTTTTTTTTCCGGGGATGGAATATTTGAATTCTACGAATTTGTTCTAAGTATTGGAGTAGCAGGAATCGCTCCATATCTAGTATCAAGGCTACTTACAATAAAGGTAAAATTTATACTATTTCCTTCATTTATAACTCTATTCTTTCCCGTTCTAGGTCCTATTTTTGGCGGGGGTGGATCTCAAACCTCAGGGCAAATGCTTTCTACAATTTTTGTATTAAGTATGTCTGGTGGATTTTTTTGGTCCTGTATTCAATTGTTTGTACTAACTTTATTTAGAGCTATGCGAACAAGATAGTTATGGTCTGAGTAACTCTCTTAAATCTCTAACATTACCTAAAGATTCTAAATTCCATATTGTATCGATCAGTTGGTCAGTTTTATCTTTTCCAATTACCATCTCTAAAAGTGGTCGTTCCTTAGTTTCAACTTCTTCAGTACTCAACGGATCTTCCATAGCACCTTTTACTACTACAACATGATTTCGAAACTTTTCCCCATTAGTATGATTAAATTCTACAACTCCTTGACGTGGACTTTCTGGAGTAATAAGACTCGGGTCAGTTTCAACTTGAATTTTGTTCATGATTTGTACTACATCATCATTTGACATACGATCAAAATCATGACCTGCTTCAAACGACAAGCCTCTATCTAATAAGCTTACAGCTAATAAATAACGAAGATTTATATCTGGCATAGTTTGAGCATCGCTTGTTAAGCGACTGTCACCATGTGCTAAATAAACTGTCATATTATTTAAATCAGAAGGATTAACCTCATGATCTCTTACTATATTAAGTAAAGCATCAACAGGTGCTTGAATTGGAGATCCTACACAATATTTCTTAATATTTGTATCCATTATTTCATAGTGAGAACCTAGGCCCTTGATTAATTCTGATCGAAAGTGTTCTGAAGCAAAACAATCGAAAAAGTTATTTTGACCTTCGATTACATCCCATACACCACTAAATCCAGCTTCAACCATAGTTGCTGCTGTGGCACCACTTCTGCATGGCATTCCTGCAAAATCAAAAGCTTTTTCAATATGCTCTAGATCTAATTGCCATGCTGTAATACCAGAGGCCTGCTGTGTAGTATAAGAAAGTAAGTATCTAACTTTTTTTTCATCTAATTCAATGTGCGTTCCTGCTGCTGCTGCAGCTCCGAATACTCCACCGATTGCATGACTACTAAATCCTCTTCCATGCATTCTCTGGAAAGTACCTCCGCCAAATGCTCTCATAAATCTTGCACACATGTCATAACCTAGAGCAATAGAATTCAAAAATGTTTTTCCATTAGTTTGGTTTTTTTCACCCATAGCAAGAGCAGGTGGTATGATTGTACATCCAGGATGAGTTCCTGAAGCTGCATGGGAATCATCGGTTTCGTCTGAATGTGCTAACATTCCGTTTGCCAATGAGGCTGTTACAGCATTTGTCAAAAAATTAGTGCCTATTATTTGGGATTGATCAGAAGTACCCTGTAGTTTGGCATACTTAATAGCAAATTCCCCAGGTGGTAAAGTAGTCCCGGAAACCATCGCAGCTAAAGTATCTAAAATGTGATGCTTTGTCTTTAATGCCACATTGTCTGGCAAATCAGCTTTTTGAGCATCAATAAAATAATCTGCTAATTGTTTAATAATCGTATTGTCTGTTTCAGACGAGCTCATAGGTATCCTCCAAATGTTTTAAACTTACTTTCGAATTTGTAAAATATGCTGTAATTAGACTGGTAAATCTATTTCATATTGAGATATTAGATTTTCTAGAAAAGCTTTTGTAGTTTCATCTACTTCATCCAATGGTAAACGGGTGGGTCCTGCAGGGAATCCTACAGAATTTACACAGTATTTCACAGGAATAGGGTTAGCTACTGTGAACAATCCTTTTGATATCGGTAGGAGTTTGCGATGAAGTGAAGCAGCTCCACTTATACTACCATCTAATAACATTTGTATCATCGATTTTATTTGCAAACCTACTAAATGGCTAGCAACACTTATGATGCCATAACCTCCTAGACACATAATAGAAAAAGTATCAGAATCATTCCCACTCCAAACTTTGAAGTCTTCATTGGTTCCATCAATAATATAAGAAATTTGATCAAAATCAGAACTAGCTTCTTTTATCCCAACAATGTTTGGGATCTGACTCAGTCGAATCGTTGTTTCTGCATTCAAGTTAGTAATAGTACGGCTAGGAACATTATATAAAATACATGGTAAATCAGTGCTTTCAGCTATTGATCTAAAATGTTGATACAAGCCTTCTTGGGTTGGTTTGTTATAATATGGAACAACTAATAATAATGCATCAGCACCAGCTTTTTTCGCCTCAGCACTCAACTCAATACTTTCTTTAGTACTATAATTACCTGTTCCTGCAATAACACTTTTACTATCTCCTAATTCTTCTTTGATTTCAGAAAATAGTTTCATTTTTTCGCTTGTAGATAAGGTGGGTGATTCTCCTGTAGTTCCAGATACAACTAATCCGTCACTACCTGATTCGACTAGTGCACTTGCTAAACGTCTAGCATTTTTGTAATCAACCGAATCGCCAGAAGCAAAAGGTGTTACCATAGCTGTAAACAAACGTCCTAAAGCAACCATTTGAATTACTCCTTGTTAAAATATGAATAGTTAGACAAGTTTATCATATTTAATCAAGTATGCAATAAGTTTTGAGCAAGTATTTCTTCAGCAATTTGAATTGCATTAGTTGCTGCACCTTTACGAAGGTTATCCGAAACTACCCACATGGCTATACCGTTAGGAGTAGATATGTCTTTTCTAATTCTTCCCACATAAACTTCGTCTGATCCAGCTGAATTGCGAGCTAATGGATATAGATTTTGTTCAGGATTATCAATAACTGATACACCAGGAAAATTCGATAATAATTCTTTTACAGTATCCACTTCCATTGATTGACTAAACTCTATATGTAAAGATTCACTATGCGATACAAATACAGGAACTCTTACACATGTTGCGGAAACGGCTAAATTGTCTGCATGCATAATTTTTTGAGTCTCTTCAACCATTTTGCGTTCTTCTTTTGTATATCCATCCTCTAAAAATCCTTCTATATGAGGAATCACGTTATAGCCTATTTCATGGGGGTATACATCTGGTGAAGTTGATAAACCATTATTTATTTGATCAGTTTGTTGTTGCAATTCTTTCATCGCATTACCACCAGTACCTGACACTGATTGATATGTATCTGCAACAACTCTTTTTATTGGGTTTTTAACGTGTAAAGGGTAAAGTGCCATAACCATTTGCGTAGTAGAACAATTTGGTATTGCGACAATATTTTCATGATTTTTAAGGTCGTTTGCATTAACTTCTGGTATAACTAAAGGCACATTTTTTTGCATCCTAAATGCTGAACTATCATCAATGACAATAGCTCCATGATTCGCTGCTATAGGTACAATATTTCTACTAACCTCAGTGGATGCTGAAACAAATGCAAAATCAGCATCATCAAAAATATCATCTTTAACTTCTTCTACTAAAAGATCCAAACCATTAAATCGAATTTTTTTTCCTACAGATTTTGTAGAAGCACATACCTTAATATTCCCAATTGGAAAATTTCTTTTTTCTAATAAGTCTAAAAATATTGTTCCAACTGTTCCAGTAGCTCCAATGACTACTATATTAGGATTATCCATTTATGTCTTACCTCGCTTATATATATTATTTTAGATCTAGAATAGTTTCTAATCCGTTAACTAAACCTTTGATCTTGGTTATTTTTTTAAGTGATATAGAAATAGCTGGTATATAACATTCTCTACTCAATGTATCATGTCGTAATGAAAGAGTTTGGCCACTAGATCCAAAAACAACCTCATGTTGAGCTAACTTCCCAGGTAAACGTAGGCTATGGATATTTACTGTATTGTAATCGCCACCTCTCGTACCTTTAATCGTTTCCTTATGAGTTGGAGGCTGAATAAATTTTTTTCTATCACTAATTGATTTAGCTAAAGCAAGCGCTGTACCAGAGGGAGCATCTACTTTCTGTTCGTGATGTGACTCAATAATTTCTACATAATCGAAAAAATTCGCTGCTATATTTGCAATGTGAGTTAAAACAACCGCACCAAGGGCAAAATTAGGAGCAACCAAAATACCAACATTACCTGAATTAGCTAATTTATCTAATTCGATCAAATCACTATCGTTCAAGCCTGATGAACCTGTAACCATAGGTATTGAATTAGAACTACATACTTTTGCCGCAGTCATACAAGCTTGAGCATTGGTCAAATCTATTACCACATCGGGATTGAAATTATTTATAGCATAGGATATATCTGTTGTATAAGGAACAGAATCGTTTATTGCATTAACTACTACGGAATTTCCTCTATCTTTTAATCCGACAAATCCAGCTATTGTTAAATCGCTGTCCTGTAATATAGCTTCAGTAGCGATCAATCCCATTTTTCCCATCGCTCCATGCACAATAACTTTTATTTTAGAATTATTATTCATGAGAAATCACTCTATATAATTAAAAACGTTTTTTATTATCTGACCTATCGCGTCTATTATTAGATCTACCCTTATAATTTCGATCTTTATCTTCAGATGAGTCTGAGTCTTCATCAGAATCATCAGCATAAACAGCTTTTCTAGATAGATTTACTCTACCTTGCTGATCTATCTCTTTTACTAATACAGTTATCTCGTCACCCACATCAACTTCATCAGTAACATTTTCAACTCTATAATTTGCAAGCTGACTTATATGAACCAAACCTTCTTTACCAGGTAATACTTCAACAAAAGCGCCAAAATTCATTATGCGTGTAACTTTACCCGTATATATTTCTCCGACTTCAATTTCTTTAACTAATGATTGAATAGCAAATATTGCTGCGTCGGCACTACTTTGATCCGAAGATCCAACTACCACTGTACCATCATCACT
>CETH01171120.1_pt1 | contig 16697 bp, 16 predicted proteins | sample 361461 | NCBI WGS metagenome assembly CETH01 (sample SAMEA2622695, study PRJEB7988) | marine metagenome | isolation source: saline water (ENVO:00002010), including
TTCCAGTTACTAAAATTTCTGTTTCAGTAGATTGATCATTAAATTCTGGAGCTGATCTATGAATTGGCCAACTTTCACTGGTTTTAACACTTCCTTTTTCGTCAATAGGTTCTCCGATTACATTTATTATTCTTCCTAATGTTTCTTGTCCTACAGGTACCTTTATAGGAGCGCCAGTGTCTTTGACTTCATCGCCTCTTTTAAGACCTTCTGTTGCATCCATTGCTATCGTTCTCACGCTAGACTCACCTAAATGTTGAGCAACTTCCAAAACAAGTCTATTTCCGCCATTGTCACATTCTAAAGCTGTTAAAATTTCTGGTAGTTCACCTTCAAATTTTACGTCTACTACCGCACCAATAATTTGTGTAATTTTTCCTACTCTCATAATTATAAACTTTCCGCTCCTGATATTATTTCTATTAGTTCTTTTGTAATAGCTGCCTGACGACTTCTATTATATTCTATAGTCAGTTTATCAACCATTTCACCTGCATTTCTAGTTGCATTATCCATTGCACTCATTCTGGAACCTTGCTCACTTGCTGAGTTTTCTAACATTGCTTTAAAAATTTGAGTTGAAATATTCTTAGGTAGCAAATTCCCTAATATTTCATCTTCGTCAGGCTCAAACTCATAATTAGTATCTGACTTATTATCTTTGATCTCATTTATTTTTAAAGGAATTATTTGTTGTTCTTGAGGTATTTGAGTTATGACATTTTTAAATTGATTATAGAAAATTGTACATATATCAAATTCTTTATTTTCAAATTTCTCAATTATAATTTTTCCAACCTTATCAGCATCAAAATAATTGACATTTTTAGAATTTTTAAAAGAAATATTTTCAATAATTTTTTCTTTGTAGATTCTTTTAAGTTGATCATATCCTTTTGAACCAACCGTAATAATTTTTAATTCTTTCCCGCTATCTGATATTTTTTTGAAGTATAATTTAGCCTTTTTAATTATGTTTGAATTGAAACCTCCACAAAGACCCCTGTCAGCAGTTAAAACTACACAAAGATGTATTTTATCCTCACCTGTTCCAGATAACAATTTTGGCGCATTCTCTTTATCAGATAACCCGCCTGATAGATTAAGTATTATATTATTCATTTTTTCTGAGTAAGGTCTTCCTCTTTCAGCGCTCTCTTGGGCTCTTCTCAGTTTTGCTGCAGCAACCATTTTCATTGCTTTAGTGATCTTTTGTGTAGATTTAACACTTGATATTCTTTTTTTTAAATCGTCTAAACTTGCCATTTTCTTAAGAATTAAAATTTTTTTTTAAATCAACTATCAGTTCAGTTAATAGTTTTTCTTTATCCTCTTCGAGTTTACCTGAAACGTTTATAGACTCGATTATTTCTTGTTTTTCTGATCTGCATTTTTCAATTATTTTGTTTTCAAAATTTGAGATATCTTTTTGTTCAACATCATCTAAATGACCTTTTACACCACAAAATACAGATATGACCTGTTCGGCAACAGTCATTGGAGAGTATTGTTTCTGCTTTAATAATTCAGTTAATTTTGCTCCTCTGTTCAGTAATTTTTGGGTTGACGCATCTAAATCAGATCCAAATTGTGCAAAAGCAGCCATCTCTCTGTATTGAGCTAATTCTAGTTTCATTGATCCAGATACTTTTTTCATTGCTTTAGTCTGTGCCGAAGATCCCACCCTAGAAACAGACAAACCAACGTTTATTGCCGGTCTTATACCTTGGTTGAATAATTCAGTTTCTAAAAATATTTGTCCATCAGTTATAGAAATTACATTTGTTGGAATAAATGCAGATACATCGCCACCCTGTGTTTCAATAATTGGTAATGCAGTCAATGAACCGCCTCCGTGATCATCGCTTAATTTGGCGGCTCTTTCAAGTAATCTACTATGTAAATAAAATACATCCCCTGGATAGGCCTCTCTTCCTGGTGGTCTTCTTAGAAGTAATGACATTTGTCTATATGCAACGGCTTGTTTTGAAAGGTCGTCATAAATTATTAAAGCGTGCATACCATTGTCTCTAAAATATTCGCCCATAGCGCATCCTGTATATGGTGCTAGAAATTGAAGAGGAGCAGCGTCTGAAGCTGTAGCAGCAACAATTGTAGTGTATTCCATTGCACCAGCCTCTTCTAAAGTTTTCTCTATTTGTCTTACAGTTGATCTTTTTTGGCCGATTGCAACATATACGCAATATAATTTTTGCTTTTCATCACCGGAGTCATTTATTTTCTTTTGATTAATAATTGCATCAATTGCAACTGCAGTTTTTCCAGTCTGCCTATCACCAATTATAAGTTCCCTTTGTCCTCTACCAATAGGAACCAAACTGTCAATTGATTTTAACCCTGTCTGCATCGGTTCACTAACAGATTTACGCGGAATAATTCCAGGTGCTTTTACTTCAACACGGCTTCGCTTAACATTTTTATCTAAAGCACCTTTTCCATCGATTGGATTTCCTAAGCCATCTACAACTCTTCCTAATAATTCTTTACCTACAGGGGTATCAACAATTGCTCCTGTTCTTTTGACAGTATCTCCTTCTTTGATTGCTTTGTCGTCTCCAAAAATAACAACTCCAACATTTTCGCTTTCTAAATTGAGTGCCATACCTTTTGAGCCATCATTAAATTCAACCATTTCTCCCGCCTGGACATTGTCTAATCCATAAATTCTAGCTATCCCATCTCCGACAGAAAGAACTTGCCCAATTTCTGTTACTTCAGTTTTGTCACCAAATTTTTTAATTTGTTCTTTTAATATTTTTGTAACTTCTGAAGGGTTAATTTCCATCTATACCTCTGACATGTTGTTTTCTATTTTTTTCAGCTTGTTTTCAATAGAAGCATCGAACATTACACTTCCTACTTTTAATTTTAAACCTCCAATTAAATTTGGGTCATGTTTAAATTCTAATTTTATTTTTGATTTAAAGTTATTATTTAATTCATCTTTTATACTATTTATTTCTTCAACATTTAAATCTTTTGCTGAGGAAAGTTCCGCTTTAATTTCTCCTCTTTTTTTTGAACAAGTTTCAATAAAATCTTTTAAAATACTTTCTATATAAAAAAATCTTCTTTTAAAAATTAAATAATTAATAAATTTTGTTAATAATCTATTTATTTTATAACGATCAGATAAACTGTTAATGACGTTTACTAAATCCTCTTTTTTATTTGTTGGATCTTTAATTAGTGAGTGAAAATCAGTACATTCTTTAATTAAGTTAATAAAAAAATTGCATTGAGTTTCAACTTCTTCTAAACATTTAGTTTCTTGGGCTAACTCAAATAAGGCCAAAGAATACCTTGATGCAGTTGTTTCTGAAAAAACTTTACTTTTACTCAATTGTTCCCCTATAAAATTAATCTGAAGATTTCTTAAAATTTGAAATTAATTAACACATGGATCTAATGTCTTCAAGTAACACATTGTCAAAATAAACATCATTTTTCTTCATTAATTGAAGTTTATAGGGTCAACATCAACTATTAGTTTTATTCCTTTCGAAAACTTGAATTTAGGAATAATCTTAGATAATGATTCCTGAATACTCGTTTTTTTATCTGATCTAATTAATAATCTAGATCTAAATTTTTTTTTTAGTTTATATAAAGGAGCATTCACGGGTCCCAAAATCTTACATTTTATTTTATCGTCCAAATGTTTTTTGAAATTAAGGCAATTATTTTCAAGAATTTTTTCATTACTTCCGGTGATTATTAAACTTATAAACCTTTCAAAAGGAGGAAGTTTATTCATTCTTCTTAACTCTAACTCTTTATTAAGAAAAATATCTGGATCTTTATTAGTTATATCCAGTATCATATTTTTATTAATATTATAAGTTTGAAAGTAAACTGTCGCTGGCTTTCCTGTTCTTCCAGCTCGTCCCGCTAATTGATGATATAATTGTAAATTTTTTTCTGCTGCTCTTAAATCGTGACCTTGAGTAGTTAGATCAATATCTACAACAACAATACAGTTTAAATGTGGGAAATGAAAACCTTTTGATGCTAATTGAGTAGCAACTAAAATTTCAATTTCATTTTTTGTAATCTTATCGATAATTTCGAATGATTTTTTTTTATTCATTGTGTCACTGGAAAAAATTGCTTGTTTCTTTAAAGGAAATAATTTCTTAATTTCTTCAGCGATTCTTTCAACGCCAGGTCCACTAAATGTAAAGATACATTTATCTCCTTTTTCACATTTTCTATTAAGCTGAGTTTTATAACCACAATAATGACAGAGAAGATTATTTTTATTTTTATGATAAACAAGTTTGATTGAACAATTTGGACAAAAACTTACTTTTAAACATTTTGTACAAAAAGCTGATGGTGAAAATCCTCTTCTGTTTAAAAAAAATAATACTTGGTCTTTTTTATTTAGATGTTCGTCTACTTTTTTAATTATTTCATCTGAAATCCATTTTGACTTTTTTTTATTTGATTTATTTAGGTCTATTATTTGATAATTTGGTAACGATGCATCTTTGTATCGCTTTGTCAATTTTGAGAGGCTATATTTATTTTTTTTTATATTATCAAAAGTTTCTATAGATGGTACCGCGGTAATTAAATTTACTGGAATATTTTCCTCAAACCCTCTAAGAATTGCCATATCCCTGGCATTATAAATTACCCCTTCATCTTGCTTATATGATTGATCGTGTTCTTCATCCACGATTATCATACCTAGTTTTTTAAATGGTAAAAATAAAGAAGATCTTGCTCCAATTACAACTTTAGATGAACCACTAACAATATCTTTCCACATTAGTTGTTTATTTTTCTTTGATATACGCGAATGCCACAATAAAGGTTTAAATCCAAAAAATTCCTCAAATTTTTTTTCAAACTGACTGGTTAAACCGATTTCAGGTAACAATACTAAAACTTGTAAACCCTTTTTTAAAATTTCCTTTAAAGCCTCAAAATAAACAATAGTTTTTCCTGAACCAGTTATACCTTGTAAAACGTGAACTCTAAATTTCTCATTATTTTTGTTCATTTCTTTAAGACTCGATTTTTGTTCTTCTGAAAGTTCAAACTTATATTTCTTAAAAGAAACTTTATTTACTAATTTATCATATTTTAATTTTTCACTTATATTGCTTCCGATAAGTAATTTTAGAGCCATACCTTTTGGGATTAGATTGTAAGAGGAAAATTTGTTTATAAAATTGATAGTTTCAATGTTTAATTTAGGAACTTCTAATTTTTTGATAACTTTTTTTATTGAGAAATTTTTTGAACTATTCTTTTCAAACTCACTCCAAACAACTCCAATTTTGTTTGATTTTCCAAAAGGTACAATTACATAATCTCCAGCACTAAGTTTCAATTTATTAGTATCATAAGTAAATGCATAGTTAAAAATGTTTGGTATAAGAACTGGAATTTTCATAATAATATTTTTTTATTCATATTTTCAGTTCAAATAATTATTGTAGAAATAAATCTATTTATGTTAGTCTACAGTATATAAAAACTTAAAATGAGAACTTTTCCCCAGGCGATTCGGTCATGTTTTAGACTATTTTTGTTCTTTACTAATCACAACATGTTGTAGGTATATAAATTGATACACAAAACTTTGAAATGACAAAAAATAAAATTACTGCTGTTCTTGGACCTACTAATACTGGAAAAACATTTCTTGCAATTGAAACAATGCTCTCTTTTGAGTCTGGAATGATTGGTTTTCCTTTGAGGCTTTTAGCACGAGAAGTTTACGACAAAATTATCCAGAAAACTAACCCAAATAAAGTGGCTTTAATAACAGGTGAAGAAAAAATAATTCCTGTAAATGCAAAATATTATCTGTGTACTGTTGAGTCTATGCCTATAGATAAAAAACTAGAGTTTGTTGCAATTGATGAAATTCAAATGTGTGCAGATAGTGAACGTGGTCATATATTTACTGATAGACTTGTTCATTTACGTGGAGAAAAGTTAACTATGTTTATGGGCTCAAACACAATTAAAAACATTATCTTAAAACTTGACGAAGATACTGAATTTATTAACAAGGAAAGATTTTCTAAACTTTCATATATTGGGCATAAAAAAATATCTAGAGTTGATAGAAAAACAGCAATTATCGCTTTTTCTGCTGAGGAGGTGTATGCAATAGCTGAACTTATACGAAGGCAAAAAGGTGGCGCCGCAATTGTAATGGGATCTTTAAGTCCTAAAACAAGAAATTCACAAGTTAGTCTATATCAATCTGGTGATGTAGATTTTTTAGTTGCGACGGACGCAATTGGTATGGGAATTAATATGGATTTAGATAATGTTTACTTCTCAAATTTAAAAAAATTTGATGGAAAAAAACTTAGAAGATTGACATTATCTGAGATAGGACAAATTGCAGGTCGAGCAGGAAGATATCTAAACGATGGTAATTTTGGTATAACAGGAGATTGTGAAGAAATTAGCGCTGAAGAAGTTGAGTCATTAGAAAATCACAAATTTAATGAAATACATACAATTTTTTGGAGAAATTCAAATCTCAATTTTAAAAATGGTAATTTGCTTATTAAATCACTTGAGGAAAGACCTAATAAATCCTGGCTTAAAAGAATTTCTGAATGTGAAGATGAAAAAGTTTTAAAATATATTTTAAAAGACTTAGAAAAACTTGAAATTTACCACAATGAATACGAACTAAAATTATTATGGGAATGTTGTCAAATTCCTGATTTTGTAAAAAAAACTTACGGAAATCACTTAGAAGTAGTTGGCAGAGTATTCAATTTTCTCAGAGAAAAACCAGGTAAAATTACCAATGCTTATATGAAAGAACAATTATCATCTCTTGATAAATTAGATGGGAACGTTGACTCTATTTCAAATAGAATTGCAAATGTCAGAACCTGGTCCTATGTATCAAATAAAATTAATTGGGTTGAAAATCAAGATTTTTGGGTTGAGAGAACAAAACTTTTAGAAGATAAATTATCTGATAGATTGCATGAGGAACTAACTAAAAGTTTTATAGATAAACGAGCAAGTGTTTTGGCAAGAGGATTAAAGCAAGATATGACGTTTGATACTGAAATTACCGATAAAGATAAAGTAATGATCGATGGTCAGTTTATTGGAAATATAAAGGGTCTAAAGTTAGAATTAGATCTCAAAATTGGAACACTTGATACTGACATCAAATCTCTTAAAAAAGCTGCAAGACAAACAATAGGTCCTGAGTTTTCAAAAAGAATAAAACAGATAATAGATACAAAACTGTTAGATATTAAAGATGATTTTAAAATTTACTGGCAAAATTTTCCTATTGCAAAAATGACTCCTGGAAAAGACTATTTAGAACCTGAGCTTTTACTAATAGTAGATGATATAATTGAAGAACTAGATCAAAAGAAATTAAAAAAATTTTTGGATTCATGGTTAAAGGAAAAAATAAATTTTATTCTTAAAAATCTAATTGATCTTAAGACATTAAAAGATAAAAATACTTCAATAAGAGCTCTCGCATATCAGCTTTATGAGAACAATGGTGTAATAAAAAGAGAATTTATTACAGATTATTTAAAAAAATTAACTCAAGATGAAAGAAAAATTCTCAGAAAACTCGGAGTAAAATTCGGAAGATATCATGTGTTTTTATTTAAACTTTTCAAACCTGAGGCCGTTTCATTAAGAATATTGTTATGGAAAAATTATCATCAAAAATTCTTTAACTTACAGCCTCCAACATTTGGTCTTAATTTTTTAGAAAATAAACAATTTCATGATAAAAGATTTATGCTTTTGTGTGGTTTTGAAAATTTTGATAATTTTTTTGTAAGAATTGATATTTTAGAACGACTCTTTGTAAAAATAATAAATGTAAATCTTGAGGGAAATAGCGATATTAAATTAGTCCCAGAAATGCTTAATCTTTTAGGATGCAATAAAGAAAATTTTTTAAAATTGATAAAAAAGATGGACTATAAAAGTTTTGAAAAGGACAATATTACTTATTTTAAATATACGCCAAAAAGAAATAATAGGAGATCAATGAAAAAAATAAACTCTGAAGATAATCCTTTTAATGTTTTAAAAAAGATAAGTTTTAAGTAAATGTTATGTTTTTTTTAAAAAAAAATAAGAAATCAACCAAAAATTTTAATAAAATGGATGATTTATTTAAAAATGTTGCATGTATTTTAGTACATGCAGCACGTATTGATCAAAACTATACCCAAAGTGAAAAAATAATAATTAAAGAAACTATGTTGGAAATGGGTGCAGAAAAATTAAGTATAGAAAATTTAATTAAAGAAGCTGAAGAAAATGAGGAAAATGCAACTCAAATTTTGAATTTTACAAAAAAATTAAAAGAGTCAGATGACGATTTAAAATCAAAAATTATTGAGGCACTTTGGAAAGTTATATATTCCAATAATGACGCTGATATGTATGAAACAAATCTAATGAGAAGGTTATCTGGATTAATATATTTTGATTATAAAACTGTTGGTCAAATCAAAGAGAAAGTTAAAGAAAATTTAAAAAAATGACCTACATAGTAAATGATAAATGCATAAAGTGTAAACTTATGGACTGTGTCGATGTATGCCCAGTAGATTGTTTTTATGAGGGAAAAAATATGCTTGTAATTAAGCCTGATGAGTGTATAGATTGTGGCGTTTGTGAACCTGAGTGTCCGGTTGATGCCATAAAACCTGATACAGAAAATGGAATGGAAAAATGGCTTGAGATAAATGAAAAATATTCCAAAATTTGGCCAAACATAAGCGAGAAAAAAAGTCCGCCGGAGGATAACGAGAAGTACAAAAATGAAGAAAATAAATTTGAAAAGTATTTCAAAGAAAATCTTTAAAATAAAGAATTCTAAGAAAGTCAAAAAAGTTACAAAAAAAAAGGTATTAAAAACCGATAAGAAAATCAAAAATTTAAAAAAGAAAAAAATTGACAAAAAGAAAATTTCTCCCTTTCTTAAAAAAAAAGTAGCAGTGAAAGAAGAGACAAAAACAGAAAATCTTAGAATTTCAAAAACAAACGAACAAAAGCCTGAAATTAAAAAAATTAAGAAACAAGAAACGGAAAAAAAATCTTATAAAGTTAAAGACTATGTCGTTTATCCAAAGCATGGCGTTGGTCAAATATTAGCTATAAGCAACAAACCTATCGGTGGTATAGAAGTTCAGTGTTATGATATCAAGTTTGAAAAAGATAAAGCTATCGGATATTTGCCAATTAATAAACAAACTAACCTCAGACCTCTTTCTACAATAAATCAAGTTAATAAATCAATATCAATATTAAAAAGTAAACCAAAGATTAAAAGATCAATGTGGAGTAGAAGAGCTCAAGAGTATGATCAAAAAATTACATCAGGAAAAATTTATGATTTAGCAGAAGTAGTCAGAGATTTAAATAAAGGAGATGATTTAATGGTTGACCAATCATATAGTGAAAGACAACTTTTTGAAAAAGCTTATGATAGAATTCTTACTGAATTTCAAATTGTTATGGGAATTCCTTTAGAAGATACACAAAAAAAATTAGATAAAGCCTTAAAAAGAAATTTAGAAAAACAACCAGTCAAAGCTGAACCTAAGTTAGAAGAAAATCAAAATCAAATTACTGAATAAAAAAAAACGCTCCCCGCAATTTATTTGAGAGAAGCGTTTTTTTCAAAAAAAGAATATTTATTATCTTCTTCTTCTTCTTTTTTTTGCTTTCTTTTTAGCTTTCTTTTTAGCTTTTTTTCTTCTTTTAGCCATCTTTAGCTCCCTGTTTAGTTTTACGAATCAAAATGATTCGCTATTAAGTTATTTTTATTTTTTTATACGCCTTATGTCAATTCTTTAATTAAAAGTTAAATTTTATAAAAAATAAAATAATTAAAAAAGTTTTTTTATTTTTAAATAGGTAAAAAAGTTAATGTTTATGCGTATAATAAACAAATTTTATAATAAAACTTAATAAAGTTTTTCAAATTCGTTTTTATATTTGTTAATTATTTTATATCTTTTTAATTTTAAAGTTGGTGTCATCATGCCATTTTCAATTGTAAATTGTTCTCTTATTACAAAAAATTTTTTTATTTTTTCTATTTTTGTCAAATTTTTATTAATTTTTTCTATTTCTTCGGAAATTAATTGATTATTTAAATTATTATTTTCTATAGAAATAACTAACAATGCAACTAGGTAAGGTTTGTTGTCACCATAAACTAGTGCTTGTTCAATAAAGCTAATTTTAGTTAAATCATTTTCAATTTTAACTGGAGAAATATTATCTCCACCAGGTGTTATCAATATATCCTTTTTTCTATCTGTTATTTTAAGATAACTATTTTCAAAGTGACCTATATCACCTGTATGTAACCATCCATCTCTTAATACTTTATCGGTTTCTTTTTGATTATTCCAATAACCTAACATTACATTTTCACCTTTAATTAATATCTCACCATCTTCAGCTATATTTACAATGTTTCCAGAAAATGGAGGTCCCACTGTATGAATTCTTATATCTGTAATTGGATTACAGCTAACTACGGGGGATGTCTCTGTAAGACCGTAACCTTGTAGAGTTGGTAAACCAACAGCATTTAAGAATTGACCAACTTCTTGATCTAGAGCTCCTCCTCCTGATACAAATGCCTTTAGAGAGCCTCCGAATTGATTTTTAATTTTTTTTCTTACAGTCAAATCACAAATTTTTTGAAGTACTTTATCTACAAAAGTTATATCTTTCTTAAATAATCTTTTTTTTCCAAGCTCCAATGTTTTATTTATTAAAAATTTTTTGATACCAGTTGATTTGTTAAAATTTAAGATCATTTTTTGATACAAATTTTGGTAAAATCTTGGTACTGCTGTCATTATATCAGGACGGCATTCTCCCATATTTTTGATTAATTTTTCTATGCTCTCAGCATAAAAAATTTTTGCTCCAACTGCTATTTGAACAAATTGTACTGTATGTTCATAAGAATGCGATAATGGCAACCAGGTTAAAAATTTTGGTTTTGAGGATATAATCTCCTTTAGGAGATTGAAGGATCCTTCACAATTGTTCAAAATTCCACCATGACTTAACATTACACCTTTTGGATTTCCTTGAGTACCTGATGTATAGATTATACAAGAAAGATCTTTTCTTTTTAATGTTAATTCATTCAGATTTTTTTTTCTAAAACTTTCTCTTTTGAAAACTTCTTTTATATTAATAATATTTTTGTAATCACTTATAATTTCATCAAAAGATATTACTAAATTAATAAAATCTTTTTTTTTTATAATTCCAACTACTTTATTATATTGGGACTGATCAGAAACAATAATAGCTGATGGTTTACAATCGTTAATTAAATATTCGTAATCTCTTTCAGTATATGTAGTGTATGCTGGAACTGTAATCCCTTTAGATAACATAATCGCTAAATCAGAAATAAGCCATTCTGGTCTGTTTTCTGAAATTAACAAACAACGATCTTCTTCTTTTATATAATTATCTAACTCATTTGATAACTTTTGAACGCCATCAAATGTTTGCTGCCAGGTAAATGTATTTTTATGGTTCTTAAGAGATGATAAAAATATATTTTCTGGTTTTTGTTGATTAAACTGATAATTAAACAGTTCTAACAAATTATTATATTTATTTAATTCCATAAATTTTGGTGGGCGAAGAGAGAATCGAACTCTCACTTCTTGCGAAACACGATTTTGAGTCGTGCGCGTCTACCAGTTCCGCCATTCGCCCTTATTTTACGCATATTACTATCTAATTTTAAATAGTATAAGAAGAATTATTGTAATAAAAGAAAATATGTTGTTCAAAGATCTATACTTAAAGTCTCTTAAACTTGCGGGTCACAAGAAATCTAAACTATTTCTTGGAATAATTTCTTTTATAGAAAGTTTTATATTTCCTATACCTCCTGATGTTTTAATTATCCCAATGACAATAGCAAAAAAAAACGAATGGATTAAAATTGCTAGTGTTGCCACTTGCTTCTCAGTATTTGGGGCCCTCTTTGGTTATTTTATCGGATATGTTTTTTTCAATGAAATTGGTGTTAAAATTTTTGAATTATATGGTGTTGATAATGTCTCTTTTTTAAAAGATAAAGTATCTTCAGAAGGAGGTGTAATTGCTTGGATTACTTTATTAGCGATAGCAGGTTTTACACCTGTGCCCTTTAAGCTTTTGACTATAACAAGCGGATTCGTTCACTTCAATATTTTCTTTTTTTTCTTGATTTGCTTTGCTACCAGAGGATTAAGATTTTTTATAATTGCTTTCCTTATTGGAAACTTTGGAAATGCAATGCAAAAAATTATTGAAAAACGCTTATATACTGTATCTATAATATTTTCATTAATATTAATTGTTTTAGCTTTTTTTGTATATAAATTCTTAGTAAATTTTAATATGTAAATGTATTTAAATTTTAAAAATAAATTCTGTTTTTTAATAATTTTTTTTATTAGTATTTTAATTCTTTTAGTAGCTTATTATATTGAGTTTGCACTAAACCAAAAACCATGCAAATTGTGTATATATCAAAGATTACCTTATTTTATAGCAATAGTTGTTTGTATGATTGGTTATTTTTTTGAAACAAAAAATATTTTCTTATATTTAACAGCTTTAACTTTTTTTATAAGTTTCCTTTTATCAGGTTATCATGTGGGTATAGAAAATGAAATTTTTAAGGAATATTCTGGTTGTACAGCAGGCAACCTGGATTTGATTAAAAAAGAGGAAATATTGAATAACTTGATGATTACATTGCCAAGCTGTAAAGATATTAATTTTAAGCTTTTTGGTTTTTCGCTTGCGACCTTAAATTTAGTTATTTCTGGAATATTTGTTGTATTCTGTTTAACATCTTTAAAAAATGAAAAAAACTGATAAAAAAAAATTAGAAGAATTCATAAGAGTTGACCACGCGGGTGAACGTGGAGCTATTAAGATTTATGAGGGACAACTTCTAGCACTTAATACTTTCGTGAAAAACGATGACTTAAAAAGAACTATCGAAGAAATGAGAGAGCACGAACGAGAGCATGCTCAATATTTTGAAAATGAGATTAAAAAAAGAAATATTGAACCAACTAAATTTTTACCTTTATGGGATATTTTAGGGGTTACTTTAGGATTTGGATCAACTTTGCTAGGAAAAAAAGCTGCAATGCTTTGCACTGCTTCAGTTGAAGAAGTAATTGATAAACACTATCAAGATCAAATCGATCAATTAAAAGATGATGAAAAAGTTTTAAAAGAAAAGATTAAAAAATTTAGAGATGATGAAATACATCATAAAGAAATAGCTTATGATGAGGGAGCCACTAAAAAAGGACTTTACGGATTGTTAGATAAAGTAATTAAAACAAGCTCGAAGATTGCAATAAATATATCTGAAAAAATATAATTAAGGTTCTAACTCAACATCCCAATATAGATAATCCATCCAGCTTTCATGAAGAAAATTTGGTGGAAAATTTTTTCCACACTTATGTAAATCTTCAGTAGTAGGTTGAAATGGTCTTTGATTTAAGGTTAGACCAGAATTTGATAATAGTCTACCGCCCTTTTTAACATTACAACATGAACATGCAGTGACTACATTGCTCCAGTCAGTTTTTCCACCTTTAGATCTAGGTAGTAAATGGTCGAAAGTTAATTCTTTTTTACTTCCACAGTATTGACAAGAGAATTTATCTCTTAAGAACACATTAAATCTTGTAAAATTTGGATTAGACTGAGGTTTAATATAATTTTTTAAAGCTATAACGCTTGGTAATTTCATATAAAAAGATGGACTTCTAATTACTCTGTCGTAATTGCTTACAATAGTAACCCTATCAAGAAATACTGATTTTATAGAATCTTGCCAACTCCACAGCGATAAAGGATAGTAACTTAATGGTCTGTAATCTGCATTTAAAACTAAGGCAGGACATTTTTCTAGTGAAATATTTTGATCTAAAAACGTCATAATTCATTTAGACTAACTTAATTTTTTTTATTTATCAATAGTGTCAAATTGTAATAAAGATTTTATTTCATTTGAAAGTTTTTTTTAATATATTGTAAAGCTAGGCTTGATGCCTCAACTGAAATAGAGTGACCGCAATTTTTTGCCATAAAAGTATTGACTTCAACATTATTTCGTATCAAGAAATCTTTCATATCTAATAAATTTTCTGATGGAACTACCTCATCAATATCGCCGTGAATTAATAACATTTTAGTGTTGGATTTTTTTCTTTTTGCAATATCCTCTTTACTGATAATTTTTCCTGAAAACCCAATAATTGAATTTAAATTTTCATAGTAAGTCATTCCTAGGTTAACCGAAATCATGCAACCTTGGCTAAACCCTGATAAACAGATCTGATTACTATTTAAATTATATTTGTTTTTAACTTGATCAATAAATGCAATGATCTTTTTTTCTGCTTTAAAAGATTGTTCGATTAAATAATTTGGGTCATCCACTGATAAGTCAAACCATTGAAATCCACTTGGATTAATTGAACAAATTTCATGACCATCTGGACATAAAAAAACTGTGTTAGGTAAAAATCTTTTCCAGTTCAATGTAAGCATGCTTATATCTTTACCATCTCCGCCATAACCATGCAGTAATATTACCGCTGAATTTATTGAATTATCTTCATCGAGTTTGACTATATGAGTGTTAAGACAAAAAGACATATAATTATAAAAATTTTATAGTAAAAGAGTATAGTTAAATATCATGAGTAAAAATAAAAACAACCAAGCAATATGGAATACGAGAATTAAGAAAAAAACCTCTTCATTATTCCAAAAAATAGGAAGTTCAATCAATATTGATAAAGAGCTTTATAAAGAGGATATTCAAGTTTCGATTGTACATGTCGAAATGCTCTTTAAACAAAAAATTATTTCTTTCAAAATAAAAAATAAGATTATTTATGGATTAAATAAAATTGAAAAAGAAATTTCAAATAAAAAATTTGAATTTAATGAAAAATTTGAAGATATACATATGAATATTGAAAAAAGGCTTTTTAATATTATTGGAGAAGATGCTGGTTACTTGCACATTGCAAGATCTAGAAACGATCAAGTAATTACAGATTTCAAAATTTGGATTTCTAAATCTATAAGAACGATTAATAAGAAGATAGATGTTATTCAAAAAACTTTATTAAAGGTTTCAGAAAAAAATATATTTACGATTATGCCTGGATTAACGCATCTAAAAAATGCTCAGCCTGTCTCCTTTGCTCACTATTTGTTAGCATACTTTGAAATGTTTAAACGCGATAAAAAAAGATTCTTAAATAATATAGAAGGTCTATCTGAAAGCCCATTGGGTGTAGCTGCATTAACAGGAACATCTTTCGATATTGATAGAAACTTTACATCAAAGAAATTGAATTTTAAATTGCCAACAGCCAACTCTATAGATACAGTTTCTGATAGAGATTTTGTCACTGATTATTTATATAATATATCTGTTTGTTCTTTGCACATTTCAAGAATTGCTGAGGAATTTATAATATGGAATTCTGACGGTTTTAAAATGATAACGTTAAATGATAAAGTGGTTACTGGGTCTTCGATTATGCCGCAAAAAAAGAATCCTGATTTACTTGAGTACCTAAGAGGAAAATCTGGAATAAACTTTGGAAATTTGTTTTCAATGCTTACAATCTTAAAAGGCTTGCCTCTATCATACTTTAAGGATCTACAGGATGATAAGGAGATTGTTTTTAAATCAAATGAAACCTTAATCAATTGCTTGGACATTTTGAATGAAATACTTGTCAATTTTTATCCAAATAAGAAAATTATGTTAAAACTTGCTAACGAAGGGTACACAACCGCAACTGATCTTGCTGAACATATGGTCAAAAACTATAATATGTCATTTAGAAAAGCCTATCATATTACAAGTAAAATAGTTAATTATTCAGAACAAAAGAAAAAAAAGCTTAACGAACTTACTATGAAAGAATTAAATTTTATTGAGCCAAAACTTGGCGAAGATGTTCTAAAAGTATTTGATCTATACAATTCAATAAAAATTAAAAAATCTTTTGGCGGTACTTCTTTTGAAAATATAAAAAAAATGATAACTAAATATAAAAAAGAAATAAAATGAGAAAATTAATCATTTTACTAATAATATTAATTTCGATTACCTCTTGCGGGAAAAAAGAAGATCCAGTGTATAAAGCACAAAAAAATACAATGGGAACGTATAATCTATGAACTATATTAAAAAAAATTTATTTATAGAAAAAGTAAATGCTACAAAAATTGCAGCTAAATACAAAACTCCTATATACTGCTATTCTTATAATAAACTGAGAAAGAACATATCTAATTTAAAAAGTACCTTTAAGTCTTTTAAACCACTTCTATGCTTTTCAGTAAAATCCAACGCAAATATTGAAATTCTTAAAGAAATTGGAAAACTTGATTGCGGTGCTGATGTTGTGTCTCTTGGAGAATTATCAATGGCACTCAGAGCGGGTATCAAGCCAAAAAAAATAGTGTTTTCAGGTATCGGAAAAACATCTAATGAAATTAAATTTGCAATTGAAAAAAAGATTTTATTAATAAATGCAGAATCTAAAAGTGAAATATTAGAAATTGAGAGAATTAGCAAAAATAAAAAAAAAAAAGTTGAT
>CETH01182827.1_pt1 | contig 16697 bp, 16 predicted proteins | sample 361461 | NCBI WGS metagenome assembly CETH01 (sample SAMEA2622695, study PRJEB7988) | marine metagenome | isolation source: saline water (ENVO:00002010), including
ATGATAAAGCTCAACTTCCTCCTCCAGATATGACTACAGAGTGGGCTTGTTCAACTAAGTAAAAATAATAATATAGTAATTTAATCAGGCGATCTAAAAGATCGCCTGATTCTTTAAATTTAATAGAAGGATAGAAGTGAGTTATTTTGCATTTTTAGCTGAACACGGATCAACATTATTACTAGGAACTGTAACTACTATCAAAGTACTAGTTTGTTCAATGATTCTTTATGTAATTATATCTATGATTTTTGGATTAATGCGTTTGTCCAAAAACCCAGCTATTCAAGGAGTAGCAACAGTTTATATAGAATTTTTCAGAGGCACATCATTGTTAGTTCAGCTTTTTTGGGTTTATTATGTACTTCCTTTCTTTGGTATTTCCCTTGAAGCTTTTGTAGCAGGAGTAGTTGCGCTTGGTTTAAATTTTGGAGCTTACGGAGCCGAAATAGTAAGAGCTGGAATCTTAGCTGTACCTAAAGGACAATGGGAAGCAGCACATGCTCTTAATTTTAGTCCTACAAAAAGAATTAAAAGAATAATTGTACCACAAATTTTTCCAATTATTTTACCACCGGCAGCAAATTTGACTGTAGAACTTTTAAAAGCAACTGCATTAGTTGCGCTTGTAACAGTTGTTGATTTAACTTTTGAAGCAAAACAGATCAATTCAATTACCTGGCTTTCTGCTCAGTGCTTTGGGACAGCTTTATTAATTTATTATATTATGGCCAGATTTGCCCTTGTTCCTTTTTTAAGATGGTTAGAAGTGTTAGCTGCAAGAAAAGTTGGTAGAGGAAAGGCTTAATTTATGGAAATGGGATTTAGATGGGATTTTGCTTATGAAATACTGCCTCAAATGTTATGGGCAACACTTAATACTATTATTGCAGCAGGAGTAGGATATGCGATAGCACTTATAGTAGGCTTGTTTTTTTTACTAGGACAAAGAACTCCTTCAAAAATTATAAATGGAATTAATAGAGAGATAGTAGAATTCATTCGATCAACTCCACTTTTAATACAATTATTTTTTGTTTATTTTGTATTACCCCAGTTTGGAATAACTTTATCAGCTTGGGTTTGTGGAATGATTACTATAGGGCTTCATTTTGGAACATATCTTTCCGAGGTCTATAGAGGAGCTTTGGAAGGTGTATCAAAAGCACAATGGGAAGCATGTAGAGCATTAAATTTTTCTACTATATATACATATAGAAGAATTGTTTTACCGCAAGCATTTCCAATAGCAATTCCAGGAATGGGAAATTATTTAGTTGGTATATTTAAGGATACACCTCTTTTATCAACAATTGGTGTTGCTGAATTATTTCATGCTGCAACAGCAGTTGGTGGTTATAATTATAGATATTTGGAACCTTACACAATGGTAGGTATAATATTTTTGATACTTTCAGTTCCAGCAGCAATGTGGGTTAGAAAATTGGAAACTAAAGTAAACTTAGCACAAGGAAAAATTAAACAATAAAAATATAGATTATGGAAAATAAAAATTCAGAAGAAATTATAGTAAAATTTGAAGATGTAACAAAACAATATGGCGACCTTATAGTTTTAGATAAATTAAACTTGGATATTAAAAAAAATGAAATGGTATCAATCATTGGACCTTCTGGATCAGGAAAGACTACAGTTTTAAGAGTTTTAATGACATTGGAAAAAATTAATGGAGGAGTTATCCATTTAGATGGTGAAACACTCAGTCATATGAATTCCAATGGGAAATTGGTAGATGCTGACGAAAAATATTTAAGAGAAAGGCGTTCAAAGATAGGAATGGTATTTCAACAATTTAACTTATTTCCCCATATGACCGCTCTTCAAAATTGTATTGAAGCTCCAGTAGAAGTTCTTGGTATGAAAAAAGAAGATGCTGAGGAAAGAGCACTTGAATTATTGGAATTAGTTGGCCTGACTGATAAAAAAGATCAGCATCCATCTAGATTATCAGGCGGTCAACAACAAAGGGTAGCTATAGCAAGGGCTTTAGCAATGCGACCCAAAGTAATGCTTTTAGACGAAATCACTTCTGCTTTAGACCCAGAAGTTGTAGGAGAAGTTTTAAACGTAATTAGATCTTTAAACAAAGAACACAATCTAACTATGATAATGGTAACCCATCAAATGGGATTTGCTCGCGAAATATCAGACAGAGTATGTTTTTTTAATGAAGGAAAAATCTTTGAACAAGGTCCCCCAGAAGAATTATTTGGTGATCCAAAAAACGAGAGAACAAAACAATTTCTTCACGCCGTGCTAGATGCACATTAACTTCGTAATATAATCATAACAGCATTGCTTAAACTGAAATTGTAAAATTTATTTAATTATAATATTATTATATTTTATGAGTGCAGAAACATTGAAATTCAGTTGGACTTGCATAAATACTTGGAAACAAAGTGCAAACAATACAGCATGGTGTTTACTAGGCTGTTCTATTGGTGACTTAGGTACTATATTATTTTTTCAATTGACTAAAATCAATTTTCCAGTTTTGACCATTATGATATTAGCAATAATTAATGGTTTAATAACAAGTATTATACTAGAAACTTTCATTTTAATTAGACAAAACTTTAAATTTAAAAATGCATTAAAAATTGCCTTTAATATGAGTTTTATTTCAATGATCAGTATGGAGATATCAATGAATTTAACAGATTATTTAATCACAGGAGGAGCAATTTTAAATTGGAAAGTAATACCAATTATGCTGATAGTAGGTTTTTTAACACCATGGCCATACAATTATTATAAATTAAAAAAACATAAAATAAGTTGTCATTAATAAAAAAAGTAAAATATAAGTGTTTTAAAAGGCTTCACTTAATCTATTCAATGCAAACATACCTGGATCATCTAAATCTTTAGTTTTGTCTTCAAACATTCTTGCTCTTCCAACTTTAATTTTTCTACCTTTAAAATTTTCTAATGCTTCCTTTGTAGCAGTTTTAAAAACCTCTGAATAATTTTTATTATATTTTAATTTTTTTATGATTAAATCCAAACTATCAGCTATAGTTTTATCACCCAGATTAGCTTTTCCTCTTTCAAGAATTGTTTTTAATGCAGTTTCAAAAATAAAAATTATATCATTATGATCACACTCACTTTTTCCTATTAAATTTTTTGAAATATTCATAAATGAAAAAGCAATTAATGTTCCAAAACTGGAGCCTGATTTTTTTACAAATGACTTTGAGCATATCATAAAATTAGAACTCATATCTTCACTAAAATTAACTAAATTGTTATTAACTTCTTCTAAACCATGTAATATTGTGACACCTAAATCACCATCTCCAACTTTTCCATCGGCAGAATTAAATTCATCATAGAATATATTTGTTTGTTCCAGAAGCTTTTGAAATATCTTTATTAAATGATTTTTATTAAGCATTCAATTTATTTATATCATCTATAATATTTGAAGGGATATTTATTTTTCTTTTTAAATTATTTTTATATCTTTTAAATTTATTTTGACCAGGATATAAAATTTCTTTCACACCTTTTATTTTTGGTAATCTCTTAATTCTATTTATGTTTTTCTTTATTCTTTTATTGTAATCATTAACAAAAATATTAGTTTTCATAACTATAAATAGATGACCAATATTTTGGGGACCAGAAAAATCATCAAAAGGATCTTTAACTTTACCTCCATGATTACCACCAGTTAAAACACCGCTTAAAATATCAACCATCCAAGCCAATCCAGAACCTCTAAAGCCTGCAATAGGCAATTGGACTCCTGCCAAAGCTTTTTTTGCATCTGTAGTAGGTTTTCCATTTCTATCTAGAGCTACTCCTTCAGGTATTCTTTTTCCTGTTCTTGCTGCAACTCTTATTTTTCCTCTATTTATTACTGATACAGATGTATCTAAAATAAAAGGTGTTTTTGAAGATGTGGGCGTTCCAAAGCAAATTGGATTTGTACCAAATAAACTTTTTTTGGCACCATGAGGAGCTATAGCTGGTGGAGCATTTGTAAAACAAAAGGCTATTAAATTTTTTTTTACAGCTTGTTCAGCGTAATATCCTGACAATCCATAATGACCACTATTTTTAATTCCAACCAAACCAAATCCTGTTTTTTTGGCATTATATATAGCTTTTTTAATTCCAATATCAGCTGCAACAAAACCTATACTGTTATTTGCATCAATATGAGTAATTGATTGTGATATTCTTTTAATTTTTATTTTAGGTTTAGGATTAATTACTTTTTTTTTAATTCTATCACAGTACATTTTTAATCTCGATAAGCCGTGTGAATGCGCACCAACTAATTCAGCATTAATTATTGCTTTGGAACAAATTATCGAATGATTTTTAGACAAACCATGTTTTTTAAAAATGTTTATTAAAATTTTATTTAAGTTTTTCATTACAAAAAATTATGTTGTTTTTTATTATCAATTAATTTCTTTATTATTTCAATTGTTATTTATTTTATTTTCTCTAATATAATTTTATCTTCTATTTCTAAAATCTTTTTGTAATTTTTGTTTATATAATCTTTAATCAAAAGAAGAGTATTTTTGGGAGATGTTGTTGAATTTTGATCGTTGGAGTCAGCAATTATTATTTCAACATTTGTTAAATTTTTTATAAAATCTTCTTGCAAGTGATTTGATCCAACTGACCAAACAAAATAATATTTTGTACAATTTATTTTTTTTAATAGATACAAAAAAGCAACATCATAAGAGAACATTTGTATGCAACTATGTTCATTAATATGATGATTGCTATAATTTATAAAATTTATTGTTTTTTCATCCAAATAAAATTCATCTTTCAAATTAATATATTTATCAAATCTATTCTTATATGTGTAAATGTTTTCAAAATTTATACTTTTAAAAAAGAATAATGATATTAAAGCAATATTAAAAAAAAATTTCGCTTTAAAAGAAAAATTATATTTTAAATTAAATAAATTTTTTTCTGATAAAAAAATAAAAAAAGAATATAAAATAAATAAAGATATAAATATTATTGGATATCCGAAACTTTCAGCAAAATGAATCTTATCAGATCTACTTAAAGCATATGAATAGCTTATAAAAGAAATAATTGATAAAAAGACAAGAAATAATCTTAAGTTAATTGGATATTTTTTTTTATTTATTATTGATATTGCAATTACGAAATTTAAAAGAATTAAAAGCAAAACTTTGGTAGCTCTTGTAGCTTCCTTTTCACTACTAAATGGCAAAGGATGTATGTTAGCATGAGCAGGCCCCATTTCTTTTATAGTAAGCATAGTATTTGTGATGAAGTATTCAAACTCATTTCCCAATGATACTTTTATTACGATTAAAGAAAAAATAAAAAATAAAATGAATAAAAATATTTTTTTTATATTATTTGTTACAGCGAAATATATTAAAATTAATAATATTATTAAATTATATGTTATAGCTCTATCAATGCTCCACAAAAAACAAAAAGGACTAATTAAAGCAATTAAAAAAAGATAAAAATTTTGTTTATTTCTAGAGATGATTTCAAGAAAACTATAAATAATAAATAAAATTGGAAGTTCTCTGTATAGAATATAATCATAATCTAATCTATCATTATTATAATTTATTAAATTTATTAGTAACAATGAAGATAAAATAAAAAATATTTCTCTATAATAATTTTTTAAATTTGAAATTAACGATATTTTATAAATTATTAAAATTATAAAAAGTTTGCATAAAAATATATAAATTAGATCAGCATATCTCATTAAACCTATGCTTTCTTTATTGAATATTTTCCAAATGAATTTTGTTGTTAATATTTCATGAATTATTCCAATTATAATAAAAGAACCTGACCATAAACTATCATCATTTAAACTTTTAAAAGATGCAGACAATTTTTGTCCTTCGTGAAAAAGATCTAATTTGAAAATTGGAAAATTAATAGACAAAAATTCTAAAATTAAAAAAATAAATAAAATATAATTTATATATATTAAATTACCAAAATTGTTTTTTTGAGGTATTTCATAAATTTTTAATTCTTCAGCAAACTTAAAAATAGAAAGTTTTTTTTTATAAACTCTTAATAAAATAAATGAAATAATAGGAAAAGAAATAAAAACTAGATATCTAATATAATCATTTAAATAATTATAATTTTTTAAATTATGATTTATAACTTCTTTGTAAACATATGGAATTTCTATAAACTTCCATAATAAAGATGATATAATAATTGTAATTAACAATATAATTATTGTTAAAATATTTTGTTTTTTCATTTTAATATTTTTTTTTGATATTTCGATAATTAATCTGTATTAAGATAAATTTTCCTCAATTAATTCACAAATCATATGACCAACTATTTGTTGAGTTTCTTGAATTCTATCTACCCTTGACCCAGGACAGGGAATGTAAATATTAACTTTTCGCTGTAATTTTTTAGCTTTTTTAGAAGTTAGAAGTATTATTTTTAAACCATTTCTTTTAGCACTTTTAATTGCTTCAATAATATTTTTACTTTTACCACTTGTTGTTATAGCAAAAAGGATATCATTTTTCCCACCCAAGGCAGAAATTTGTCTATCAAATATTTTTGAATACGAAATATCATTTGAAATTGCTGTTATAGCAGCCACGTTTGATGTTAAATCTATTGCTGCATAAGGATTTCTATTTTTTAAATATTTTCCTAATAATTCTGCTGAAATATGTTGCGCGTCAGCAGCAGAACCACCGTTTCCACAAAATAAAACTTTGTTTCCTTTTCTCAGAGCGCTAGATATAATTTTAGCTGTATTATTAATTAAATTTAAAAATTTTCTTTCTTTAAGTAATTTTATATTTTTTTCAACTTCATATAGATTTCTATTTATTATATTAAGCGACATATTATTAAAATATACTAATTAAAAGAATTAACAATCATTAAAAACTAATAATTAATTTAATTTATAAATTTCCCAATTATGAATTTTTTCAAATAGAGAATAATTTTTTAAAATAAAATTATTAGCATTAGGCATATTTTTTTTATTTGATAACCAATTAATTGGTGATGAATAAATTATGAAATTCGGTAAGTTTTTTTCTAGTTGCTTAATAAAATTTTCCTCAGAAAAACCGTTTATAATATGGGCAGGTATATAGTATTGTGTGCAAGTAGGTTTATTCAGAAAGAAAGGTAATGAAATATCATCAGTAAAAATCTGAACACATTTATCTTCTATAGATATTTTGCTAAATCTATCGACTAAATTTATCATTTCTTCAGATAAGAATATTTCATTTCGAAAACTGATAAGTTTTTCAATATTATTTTTAAAAAAAAATACATTTTTAATCTTTTTATTATCTGAGATAAAAATATTACAAACAAAAACAATTAAAATAAATATCATTACATAAAATTTTTTATTAATTAAAAAAGAAATATAAGATGATAGGTAAGTTTTTTTTTCTAAATATTTTACAAAAAAATATAATAAACAAAAAAATATCAAAAATTTATATAATCCAGAAGAATATTTAATGTGAGGAGTATCTGTTCGCATCAAAGCAGAATTAAAAAAAATTATTGCTGAAATAAATAAAAATATTAATGTTATTTTTGTGTTATAATTAATATTAATTTTTTTATTAAATAAAAAATTAATTAACAAAACTCCTGATAAAATAATAAGCATCAGAGCTCTAGTAGCTCTTGTAGAGCCTTCACTAAAGGGTTTTGGAAATTCTAACCCAAGTAAGTAACTTGAAATAGTTGCAACAAATTTAGTTTGCTCTAAAAGTTCTTTGAACTCACTTTCGGGAATTAAACTGAAAAAAATTATCCAACTTAAAATAATTGAAATAAATATATAAATAAATTTTTTATACTCTTTTTCTAAAATTAAATAGATAAGTAGAATTGATAAAACTGCATTTGTATAAAATCCAACATCTATATACCATAAAATAGAAATTACTGAAAAAACTCCTAAAATTATTGAATTTATTTTATTATTTTTTGCTTCAGTTAGAACATAAATTAAAAACAAAAAAAATATTAAAAATAATAACATTCTTTTATCAAAAGTACTTATCAATGTAATATTATAATGTGATAATGAAATTATAAAAAAAGATAATAATATAAATAAAACTATTTTTAAATTTTCTTTTAAATTAATATTTAAACATATCTTCCTACATATAAAAATTAATATTATTTTATTTAAAAAGAATAAAAATAAATGTGAAAATCGTACTAAGCCAATAGAAAAATTGTCGAAAATTTTAAGGAATATTAATCCTAAATTATTAGCAATAAATCCATAATCATAAATAGTTGACAACCAAAACTTGCCAGTATTTAAGTAATTTATAGGCGGCACCAAGAATGTTCCTTCATGAAAAACATCCATTGGATAGTTATAATTCTTAAATTCTAATGATATAAAATCTATAAAAATTATTAAAATTAAAAAAAATGTAAATATATTTATGTTTCTGTTGGAAATTTTTTGATTTAATTCTTTCTTAAGGAAGAAATTATTTTTCCAAGGTAAAAAATCATAATTTTCGCTCTTATTAATAAAAAAAAATAAAAAAAGAATTAATGGAAAAAAAATAAATATTAAAAATCTTAATATTTCATTTTTGGGATTGTATTTTTTTGTAAAGAACTCTCCTTGGATTAAGTTTTCATTATTATAGGGTAATTTTATATAATCCCAAATAAAAGTTGATATAATTATACATAATATCAACATTAAATAAGGAAATACTCTTTTCATTAAACCATATTTAATTATTTTTTATTATACTTTTGATAACATATTGCGCTCTACCTTTTGTTTGTTCAAATATTCTTGCTAGATAAATTCCTATGATTCCTATGCTTAAAAGTAAAATTCCAGAAAAAAATGAGATAGCAAGTATAATACCCGTTGAACCAGGAATTGCTAAACCGTTAAATTTTGCAAATAAAGCATAAATCACCAATGCAACAGAAAATAAAAGAGAAATAAAACCAAAAAAAACTCCTATATAAAGTGGTTTTAAAGAATAACTTGTCACGCCGTTTATAAATTCACTTATAGGACCTCCTGAAAAAAGTGGATGTTTAGTTTCGCCCTCTGGTCTTGCTTTTCTTTCATATTTTACATAGGCCTGTTTATAACCCACCCAAACTGATAATCCTCTAACATAAGGTCTGAATTCATTTTGATCTAAAATTTTATTCAAAGCTTTTTTTGATATTAACTTGAAATCTCCAGCTTCTATTGGCAACGGTATATCCGCAAGATAATTAATTATTTTGTATGCAATTTTAGTTATAAATAATTTAATTTTATTTTCTCCTTCTCTTTTAGTCCTAATGGTATGAACAACATCTGCCCCATTATCATATTCTTCTAATAAATTTGGAATGACTTCGGGAGGATCTTGTAAATCAGAATCCATATAAATAATAACATCGCCATTTGCATGCTTAAATCCAGCTATAACACAAGGAACATTTCCAAATTTTCTACTCATATTAATTATTGTTATAGGGTGTTTTTTTTGAAGATCTTGTAAAACATTTTCAGAATTATCATCTGAAGCATCATTTACAAAAATTAATTCATATTTCCAGTTTTCAAGTTTGTTTAAGGTAGACTCTATTCTTTGAACAAGTATAGGTAAATTTTTTTCTTCATTCCTGAAAGAAAAAACCAATGATATTAACTTCATTATTTTTTATATTTATATATATTAAGCTTTCTTATTAAAATGACAAAAATATCTTCAAAAACTTTTAAAAGCAACAAAATAGATTTAGTGATATTGGCAGGTGGCAAAGGCAGTCGGATAAAGCAATATTTAAAAGATTCTCCTAAACCAATGTTAAAATTTAATAAAATTCATTTTATTCAATATCTTTTAAATAAATTTTCTAAATATCCTTTTAGAAATATTTATATTTTAACTGGTTACAAAGGTAATAAAATATTTAAGAAATATCATGGTAAATATATAAATTTTATAAAGATCAATTGTATAAAAGAAAAAAAACTAATGGGTACTGGGGGTGCATTATATAGTTTAAAAAATAAAATATCTGATTTTTTATTGATAAATGGAGATACATTTTTTGATATTGATATTAACCATTTAATAAAAAATACAAAAAAAAATATCTGTACCATAGCTCTAATAAAAAATAATTATCAGAAGAGTAAAAAACTTAACTTGCTCAATCTAAATAAAAATATTGTAAATTACGACGCTAAAGGAAAATTAATGAATGGTGGAATATATTACTTTAATAAAGAAATATTTAAGTACATACCAAATAAAAAAATATCATTAGAAAATCAAATTCTACCAAAATTAATAAAAAAAAAAAAAATTTGCGGTATTACCTTTAAAGATTTTTTTATTGATATTGGATCAAAAAAATTTTTTAAGATTGCTCAAAAAAAACTAAAATATTATTTAAATAAAAAAGCAGCTTTTTTAGATAGAGATGGAGTTATAAATTATGATTTTGGATATGTGTGTGATAAAAAAAAATTTAAGATTAGAAAAGGAGTAATAAAAGGTTTACAATTTTTAATTAAAAAAAAATACCATATTTTTTTAGTAACAAACCAGGCAGGTATAGCAAAAAAAAAATTTTCAGAAGAAAGATTTATAAATTTTCATAGATATTTGAAATATATATTTCACTTAAAACAAATATATTTTGATGATGTTCAATATTGTCCCTATCATCCAAAAGGCAAAGTTAAAAAATTTAAAAAATTTAGTAACTATAGAAAACCAGGAAATCTAATGGTTAAAAAGATTGAAAAAAATTGGATTATAAATAAGAAAAAAAGTTTTATGATTGGTGACAAAATTAGTGATAAATTGTGTTCAATAAAAAGTAATTTATATTTTGAATTTGCTAAAGAAAATTTTTTTAATCAAGTTAAATTTATAAATAAAAGATTTTAGTAGTTATTTATTATTTTATTTTTGTTATATTTTAAAACATTTAATAACTCAGCAATCCCATCATCCAAGCTAATATTAGCCTTAAAGCCTTTTTTCTCAATTTTATTATTACTAACAAAATAATCTCTTTGATCTGGATCAGTTCTATTCTTTACTATCGTTATCTTAAGTTGTTTAAACTGTTTTTTAATTTTTTTTGCTAACATAATTTTGGTTATGTTTGCTGAAGAAAGACCTAAATTAAAAACATTTTTTTTCATTTTTGAAAAGTTATTCATAGTGAAAATTATTCCTTTTACAACATCTCGTATGTGAATAAAGTTTCTTCTGAAATGAGGTTCAAATATTGTTAATTTTTTATTTTTAATTGAATTAAAAACAAAATTATTTACTAAAAGATCTGTTCTCATTCTAAAACTATAACCAAAAACTGTAGCTAATCTAAAGCATACATAATTTCTAGTTTTTTGAACCTCTGACTCAGCCTCACATTTTGTTCTGCCATAAAGTGATATAGGTCTTAAAGGACTTGACTCATCACAGAATTTATTTTTTTCTCCTATCCCATATCCTGAGTTACTTGTTAAAAAAATAATTTTGTTTTTTTTTGTAGAATATTTACATATATTTTTTATTGCTATTAAATTTGTTGTTCTTGCTGCAAATTTATTTTTTTCACATAATGGAGCACCAACCAACGCTGCCAATGGAATTATGTATTCATTTTTCTTTAGTAATTTTTTAATTAAATTTTTGTTCCTTATATCTTTAATTATCAATTTGAATTTTTTATTTGAATATAAATGATTTAACGAGCTTTTATCGTATTTTAGCAAATCAACAACTGTAACTTCATGTCCAAGTGATATTAATTCAGTTGCTAACATTGAACCAATGTATCCCGCTCCTCCAGTTATTAAAACTTTGCTCATAATAATTTAATTTATATGATTTTCTAAAATCTTTCTTTTAAGCTTTATTTTTGTCATTTCAATAATATTATCCATAGCTTTTTTTCCAAATTTTTTTTCTATTAGATCAAGAAAAGGTTTGTATGTATGGTATTTTATAAAAGCCTTGTCTCTTAATTCTAATATTTCAGCTGCACTTAAATATTTTGTTGATAATGGTTGAGTTTCATAAGAATGAAAAGAAAAACCTTCATAACTATCGGGCAATTTCACTTTATTATCAATGGCCTCTTTATATAGTTGGCTACCAGGTAATGCCATCGCTGCATAAGTATTCCAGCCAGCAGTACAAAGGTCTAAACTTAATTCTAAAGTTTTATTTATAGTATTTTCATTTTCTCCAGGTAAGCCATATATATAGTTTGCCATAACATTTATGTCAGCCTCATGAACTCTTTCAATTACTTTTTTAACATCCACATCTTCAAATTTTCCTTTAGCAACTTCTAACCTTATAGATTTTTCTCCGCTTTCTATTCCTAATGCCAACCATTTAATTCCTGCTTTTCTTACTAATTTTAATACTTCAGGTCTTTTAACAGTATCTATTCTGCTATAGCTCCAAATTCTTAAACTATCATCTTTATTTCTTGTAGCCAGCTTTTCACACAAAGGAATATAATATTTTTGATTTAATAAAAACATTTCATCAACTATTCTAATAGTTTTTACTCCCATAGATAAAAGTTTATCAAATTCTTTTATTATAAAATCTGTAGACCAAAATCTCATTTTACTATAACTTGAAGATACTCCTACTTCTTCCATATCATCTCTATTGATTATATTAATCATGCAGAAATTGCATTTAAACATACAACCAAGGCTAGTTTGTATAGATGCATAAGGAGATCTTTTTTCCTTGTCATATTCTGCGTGCCAAAGAGGAGACCTGTATAAATCTAATGGTTTATTTTTAAAAGGAAGCAAATCCCAGGCATAACCAGGTAAATCAATATCCATTCTTTCAGTTGGTACAACTTTTTCAGGTTCATTAATGATAATTTTATTATCATTTCTATAAGCTATACCTTTAATTTTAGATAAATTTTCTTTATCAAATTTTTTAACCTTCAAAGCATTTCTTAAAGCATAAACACCTTCATTAGTAAAAACAAAATCTATAGAATTTTCCTTTTGCAAGGTTTCTTTTGGAAGTGCCTGAACATGTGAACCAATAATTGTTAATGGTATATTGATTTTTTGCTCTTTTAAAAAATTTGATAAGTAAACAGCACCACTCATATTTGTTGTACCAGCATTAACATTTTGTCCATAAACTACAAAACAGATTAATCTAGGCTTTAGTTCTTTTAGTCTTTCAAGAACTTTCTCTTTTGACAATTTTTCAGCATTAGCATCCATTATAGATACATTAAATTTTACTGATCTCATTGATTCAGCCAACAATAATGCCCAAGTAGGTGGTTCAATAGCTGAGTATTCCTTAGAAAGTTTTTGATAGCTTTTTATTGAATTCTCAGCAACAATAAAACAACAATCTAAATTTTTAATAGAACTAGTCATTAAACTTCTAAAGAATTTAAAAATTTTGTTAATGTAATAATTTTTTTGGGCTTTAGATCAGGAAAATTACCAAGATAATATCCAAATGAGTGTATATGCTCAACATTTTTAAAATTTTTAAAATTTTTAACTTTTAAAAATGACTTTAAATATGGTTGTCTTAATTGATTTCCTCCACCAGCATTACCTCTTCTAAACTCAATATTTTTTAATTTTAACTTCTTTTCAAAATAATTTCTTTTTTTTAAATTTGTGGTTTTAAGTATTACAGGGAATGCATAATTACAACTTCCATCTACTTGAAAATTTATAAAATATTTATTCTTATCTAAATTTTTTAAAAAAATATTAAAATTTAAAATTCTTTTTCTATTATTTTCATTTAACCTTTTTAATTGACTTAATCCAATTGTCGCTCCAATTTCATTATTTCTAAAATTTAAAGTTGGATATAAAAAAATAAATTTTGGCGATAATTTAGGATTTTTTTTAATTATTTTTGACTCATATTTCTTATTATTACTTTCACGCAACATTCCATGAGATCTTAATATTCTAGACATTTCATATATATTTTTATTATTAGTGCAAACCATACCTCCTTCAATAGTAGATAAATGATGAGCATAATAAAATGAAAAATTTGATATCAAGCCATAAGTTCCTAATTTTTTATTTTTGAAGGTAGCCCCATGACTTTCGCAAACATCTTCAATTAAATAAATTTTTTTTTTTTTTAAAACTCTTATCAATTTATCATCTAAGCCATTAAAGCCTTGCGCGTGAGTTAAAAATACTGCAAAAGTTTTTTTGTTAATTTTTTTTAATATTTCATTAACATTCATTGATAAGTTTGAAAAATTTATATCTACAAAAACAGGTTTAAATCCGTTCATTATAACCGAATTGATATCTGAAACCCAAGTTAAAGTAGGCACAATAATTTCATTTTTTTTTTTATTTTTATTCAAATGTTTCAATATAGATATAGTAATAAAATTAGCAGACGATCCAGAGTTTACAAAAGTTGAGTATTTTACACCTAGCCATCTAGACCAAGCATTTTCAAACTTTTGAACTTGCTTAGATTGAGTTAAAACAATTTTTTTTTTACTTAAAAATTTTTTCACAGAATTTATATCTGACTTAGATATATTGTTTTCCATCAGTCTTAAATTTAGTTTCATCAAGTATGCTATTTAATCCATAGAAAATAACTCAGATCCCGAATTTGAAAATTTAAAAGGAACGTGAATTATATTCTTATATTTTTTTAAAAAATTGTTTCTATTTTTTTTTTTCATGTATAATAGTAAAAAACCTCCTCCTCCGGCACCCAAGATTTTACCACCCAAAGCTCCATTTTTTAAGGCCAAACTATATAACTGATCTATTTTTTTGTTTGAAATTGACTTATCAAGTTTTTTTTTCATTATCCACGCTGAATTTAATAATTTTCCAAAATCATCAATATTTCCTGAATTAATTAATTTTTCTCCTTCATCAACATGCTCTGTAAGTTTATTTATGTATTCCTTTTTACTTTTTGTAAGCTTATTAACGTAATTTGATGCAATTTTGTGAGCACTTCTGTTTATAGAAGTATAAATCAACAAAAGATTACTTTCTAATATTTTCATATTATTTGTTTGTTTAATTTTTTTTATTTTAAACGAATTATTTTTTTTAAAATAAATTCTATTAAAACCGCCATAAGATGCTGCAATTTGATCTTGAGAGCCAACTGCTTCTTTTAAAATTTTTTGTTCAAAAAAAATAGATTCTTTGGCTAATTCTTCTTTGGTTAAATTATTTTTGTTGAATTTAGATAATGCATTTATAGATCCCACTACAAAAGATGAACTTGAACCCATGCCACTTCTTGCGGGAAGATCGCCATCATAATGAATTTCTACACCACTTTTGTATTTATAGTAAGTAAGCAATTTTTTTATTGCATTATGTTTTATATCCTTAATATTTTTTACATTTTCTATTTTAGACCATACTATTCTATATTTATGATCAAAGAATTGCGGGAGATGTCTGCAAGAAATATAAAGATATTTATTAATTGTGGTCGATAAAACTGTACCACCATATTTATTGTACCACGAAGGATAATCACTACCTCCACCAAAAAAAGAAATTCTGTAAGGTGTTTTGCTAATTATCATATTTTTTATTTTTCATTATAATAATCACCATATTCAACCAGTATAGTATTTTTTAAATCTTTTCTAAAATAAGCTTTTTTATATGAAGGTAATATTTGATTTGGTTCTTTTAATTTTATAACATCAATATTGTTAGTCATTTTTTTTATTGCATTAGAAAAATCTCCAATATGTTGGAATTGAGGGTGTAATGGTCTTTGTGAACCAACTCCTGTTCTAATAATAATTTTGGGTTTAATTTTTTTTCCATTCATAATATGAAATTTATCAATATGATTAACCAGTTGGTTCATTCCATATAATAAAAAATTCCATCTTGGATATATACTGATAGGTACATTGTTATTCATAGCTAATCCCAAAGATATTCCCATTTGCATTTCTTCAGTAACAGGTAATTCTAAAAGTTTATTTTTCGGAACTTCCTTAAGAGTATTGAACATAGCAGTACCAGGAACCTCGACAGCTTGACCTATAAAAATAGTATTTTTCATGCTACCAAGGAATTTCATTGATTTTTTTAGTTCTTCAAAATACTTTTTCAAAATTGGACTCTCTTTCCTGCTCCCGCATGAGGGTATTTTAAATTGTATTTATAATAAGTTACATATTTGGTTGAATAATTTTCGTAAGTTAATTTTTTTTGAGACCAAACCTTTCTTGTATTAGTACATACAGACTTAAAATTATCTTCAATAATGAAATGAATAGGTAATTTTTTATTAATGCTGTATTTAATGCATTCATGAGCTATACCTGTTTCCGATGTCATATCTCCTATGAAACAATAAACTTTATTTTTTATTTTTTTCTTTTTTATAGAAATAGCCATACCTACAGCTATCGGTATGTTCCCACCGACTATGGCTGAAGAATAAACTCCATATTCAGGGAAGCATAAAGATATTGATTTGCCATCTAATATCTCCTTTTTTACCTTTGATTTTGGCACTCCTTTAAGCAAGCAATGATAATGAGATCTCCAGCTACAGAAGATCCAATCATTTTTATTTATTTTTTTAAAGAATTTAATTAAAAAATTT
>CETH01016512.1_pt1 | contig 16669 bp, 18 predicted proteins | sample 361461 | NCBI WGS metagenome assembly CETH01 (sample SAMEA2622695, study PRJEB7988) | marine metagenome | isolation source: saline water (ENVO:00002010), including
GATGTGATTCCTTTTTATGAAGCAATTATAAATTCAGGGAACTATGCAGCTCTAGTAGCTCAGCCATCAGGCTCACATGGTGTTGGAGTAGGTCCTTTTGAAGAATATAGCGAAGATATTATTCCATTTATTTGGAATCAATTAAATTTAAATGAATGGTAAAAGCATCCTTCTTTGTTAACAGGAGGGTCGCAGTTTCGAATTCTGTCACCTTGATAAATAATTAGAAAGCCTCTTTTATTGAACCTCTTTTATTCTGTATATTTGAATATGAAAAAACTTAATAAAATAATTTTATTATTTATATCTAATGGATTAATATTTGCACATGGTGTTTCTGAATCTACTGTACATGCAATGGCAGATGCTTCATTAATGGATTATTTGTATTTTGGAGCTGAACATATGGTTACAGGCTATGACCATATCCTATTCCTTATTGGTATTCTATTTTTTCTAACACATTATTTTGATATTTTCAAATTTATTACTGCTTTTACAATTGCTCATTGTATAACTCTTATTTTTGCTACTTTTCTTGGTATTACTGCTAATGCTTATTTAATTGATGCTGTTATTGCATTTAGTGTTATCTATAAAGGTTTTGAAAATTTAGATGGTTTTAAAAAATACTTTTCGATAAATCCTCCAAATCTAATCTTTATGGTATTTGTATTTGGTTTGATTCATGGTTTTGGTTTATCAACAAAATTGCAGGAGATAGCAGGGGAGCATGATATTAACTTATCGTTATCTCAGATATTATCATTTAATGTAGGTGTAGAATTAGGACAGGTTGTAGTACTTTTAATAATATTTCCATTATTATCAATGTTAAGAGGAAAATTCTTTGATAAGATTTCAAAATTCTCTAATTGGGGATTAATTGTTACAGGTATATTATTATTGTGTTATCAATTAAATCTTTTTTTTACATCAGATGAACATCATATCCACCCACCAGAAAAAAAGGTTGATGTAGAACACCATCACCATAATCATTAAAATTAGAAAGCCTCTTTTATAGAGGCTTTTTTATTTTGTAATTTATTTTATGAAAAAATATATACTACTAATATTTTTTGTAATAATAAATGCACAAGTTTGGGAAAGCTCCTTTATTGCTGGTGATTTTGATAATGATAATAATTTCATGGGAGGTTCTGAAGTTCTTCAATTGGTTTCACATAAGAATAAATTATTTGCATCTATTAGTTATTGGCAAGATGAATCTAATATATGGTATGGTGGAGATAATCCTAGCATTGGCTGGGCACAGATAATTTCACTTAATAGTCAAAATGAAGATTGGTCTGTTGATTTAGATTTAAATTCTTCTTATTTGAGACCAGAAATATTAAAACAAGTTATTTTTACTAAAGATATGTATGGTAATAATTTACCAACTCCTGATACTTTATTAATTGCAGCTTCTTATTCATCAAATTTTGTTTTCGGTCCTGTCACTGCAAGTGCATTTGTAAGAAATGATCAAAATGATAGTTGGAATGAGACTACTATTTTTGAAAGTAGTTTACCAGCAGGTGAAAGCTATTCAATAAGAGATATGCAAATATATACTGATCAAGTAACTGGGGAGGAAATGTTATTTACTTCAGTTGGTACAAATGGAATATTTATAGGAAAATATAATCCAGACTTAGAAGAGAAAATTCAATGGAATCCTTTACCTGAATATGGTCCTTTAGATATAAGGCCACTAGGTATTGTTATTGCTAATAACGCTCTATATTTTTCTTCTGGAAATAAAATATATAAAAGGATTGATGGTCCAAATCCAAATTATACAATAGTACATGATTTTAGTGATATAAGTTCAAATATTAATTCAGCTGTTGGTGGAATTAGGGGATTAACTGTTATCGATAATGAAGAAAATGAATCTATGCTTTTAATGTGGTGCCCAAACAGTCAATCAAAAGGTACAATATTTCGTTTGGATCCTAATTTAGATGGTAGCTTTAATAGAGTATATGAAACTAAGCTTTCATTACTTGTAGAAGATTATTTGTCAGGTACTACGGTTGGTTATTTGCTAGGAGCATATAATGATTTTTTAGAGATTTTTAATCCTATAACTAATGAATCTTATCATATAGTCGGTTTTGAATCTACAATTCAAGGAGGCAACTATCCTTCTTGGAATGGTTATTATAGCGGTGCATTATTTGCTGTAAGAAATAGTAACGCTGAATATGTTTTAGAAGAAGTTAATGAATTAATATCATTTAATGATTCTGAATTAGTTGCAACTAGATGTTATGTAAAATCTCCATTCAATAATGAAAATGCTATTTATTTTGGAGGCTTTGATCCAAATGGGTTCTTATCAACAAATAAGGCGTGGATTTATAAAAAAATAAATACTATTAATGGCGATTTTAATACTGATGGAATTATTAACATATTAGATGTAGTAGAGCTAGTAAATATTGTTTTAATAAATGAATATAATGATACCGTTGATATGAATGCAGATGGTATTCTTAACATTTTAGATATAGTTCATTTAGTTAATATCATTTTAAATTAATTTATTTATCTTGATTTGGGAGTAGAGGACTGCAGCCCCAAATCCTGATATTTCGACATAATCACATTATTGATAATATGATTAAATATTTGTATATTAAGATATTCTAAATAAATAAATACGAGGTAAATAAAATGGCTAAAGTTTATGTAGTTAGCTCTAAGAGTCAATCAAAATTTTCTGCTTACAAAGTAAATTCAGATAGTCAAGCAGATTTGTTAATATATGAAGTGAGTTCAGCAAGTCAAGCTCGAGGAGATGAAAAATGGTATTATGTTAATTCAGCAAGTCAAGCTGATTCAAAAATATATTGGGTTAATTCCGCAAGCCAAGCTGATATAAAAGTAAAGTTTGTAAGATCTTCATCTCAGGCAAAGTGGAGAAAGTCTCATAAGCTTAGAGGTAGAATTGGTTAATAATTAATATTATTCTGTTTTGGAAAATTGGTAGTAGGATTTGAGAATTCTGCGACCTTGATAATAAATTAAGAAAGCCTCTTTTATAGAGGCTTTCTTGTTTTTAAATTTAAGTATCTAATAATAAAGGAATGTATAATGAAATATTTATTAATTGTATTATGTTTGTTTTTATTTAGTTGTGATAGTGGTAGTGATGATATTACTGAACCTTTTCTTACCAGTGTTTGTGGATATGATGATTTTGAATATCTTTCAGGCTGTGGAAGTATATCTCAAGGTTGTAGCGCGTATGGAGTAGAGGGGTTAGCGGTAATTGCTGATGGATATTGTGTTATGGCTGGATATACTAATGCTGTTTCATATGATAGCATAACTGTTGGACCGGTTCAAAATGTACTAAACATTGGATGCGATTCTTTTGAAGCCAACCCCGATTATTATTCTTGTGACAATGTCGAGTACTGTAATGGATCAGGTGCTTGGGGCATTGGCGGTGGAGATTGGCCTGTTATATCTAATTTGGTTTGTGAATAATCTATTTATGAAAAAATATTTATATATTATTTTTTATGTTTTATTATTTAATCCTATTTATTCTCAATGTGAGGATTCTCTCTTATTTTTAACTATGGAAGATTCTTGGGGTGATGGTTGGAATGGAAATACGTTTTGTATAAATGATGAGTGTGTTACTCTTGCATTAGGTTCATTTGGAATTGAAGAATTTTGTATTAATTTAGACATTGAAAATCCAATAATATGCGGTGGAGGGAATTGGCAATCAGAAGTATTTTGGATGCTATCAAATTCTGATGGAACTACTTTAGCAACAGGAGGTGCCCCCTTTGAAGGATGTGTTGGAGGCTCCTGTGAGAATGAAATAGTTGAATTCTTTGAATTTAATAATGGTGGTGAGCTTAGAGAATATTATTTGTATATACCCAGCTCTATTCAAGATAATGCCCCTTTAGTTTTTGTATTGCATGGATACAGTGGTTCAGCTGGTGGAATAATGGGGTATTCTGGGATGAATGCCGTTGCTGAACAAAATGGTTTTGCTGTATGCTACCCGCAAGGCTTATCCGATCAATCTGGATATAATTTTTGGAATGTTGGGTATGAATTTCATGATAATCAAACAGTTGATGATGTTGATTTTTTATCTTCTTTAGCTGGTTATTTACAAGATGAATATAATTTAAATGAAGAGAATACTTTTTCTACGGGTATGTCTAATGGTGGAGATATGTCATATATGCTTGGTTGCCAAGCAAACGATATATTTACAGCAATTGCTCCTGTCGCAGGATGTATGATGGAAGAAATATATAATACATGTGACTCTTCACCTGTCCCTGTTTTTGAAATACATGGAGATAATGATGACGTAACTTTATGGGATGGAGATATGCAAAATAATGATGGGTGGGGTGCATATTATAGTATAGAAGATGGTATAGAATTATGGGTTGAAATAAATGGTTGTCAGAATAATGAAGAAATCTTTTTACCAAACACTAATCTTAGCGATGGAAGTTATATTATAAATCATAGATATTTTGATTGCAATGAAAATGCTGAAGTTTGGCTCTATGAGGTTGTTAATGGTGGACATGATTGGCCTGGTTCTTATGGTAATATGGATATTAATGCAAGTGAAGAAATTTGGAGATTTTTTAGCCAATATACCTCCAATTTAGGTGATATAAATGGTGATGATATTGTTAATATTTTAGATGTTATTCAAGTTGTTAATTTAATTTTATCCAATGTATATGAACAAAATGGTGATTTAAATCAAGATGAAGTTATAAACGTTCTTGATGTAATACAGCTTGTAAATATAATTTTAAATAATTAATTAATTCTGCTTAGCAAATGGATAATTGTAGGTTTAAATCTAGTTGTCTACATAATAAAGTAGAAAACAACTTATGAAATTTTTTTATATTTTTTTAATATTAGCTTTAGTCTATTCTAATGAGATAAGTGGTTTATCTAAAGAGAACCTTCCGCAATGGGGACAGAATTTTACATTAGGTATTTGCATGGATAGAACTTTAATGAGTAGTCAAGAATTTTCAATAATTCGGTATTTAAATAATCAATCTGAAGTTTATGGTACTTTTGGTGGATTTATTATTTTTACTGCAAACTTTGGAGTTGGCTATAGATATTATTTTAATTCAAGGCATAAGTCTTCATTTTTCTCAGGGATTTCATTAAATAAAGGTTTTGGTGGTAATCCTGGAGGCTCAAGCCCCATTCAAATGTCTGCTATAAACTTGAGTTTTGGTAAAACATTTAAATCAACAAATTTTTTAGTAGGTATTTTACCAATGTCTAATAATAAAAATACATTTATAAACTTAGGATTGGTTTTATCATATAATAATTTTTTTGAATCATCAAATTATGAATTTAAATTATTGCCGATGATAAATTTAGAAATAAAGACTGATTGGTAATAATCAAAAATCTAAAATCTAACATATTGATAGTGAATTAATAAATCCTTTTTTATAGGGCATTTTTTATTTTTAAATTTGAGTATCTAATTAATAGAAGGAAATTTTTTATGAAATTAGTAAAAATAGTATTACCCATTTTAGCATTGTTAGTAGTCTCTTGTTCAAAAAATAATGAAAATAGTAATGCAATGAATGTAAAATTACCAATAGGTGATCATTCAGTATTATATGATTATAGTAATTTGACTTGGAAAGGACAAAAAATTACGGGAAGCTCACATACTGGAAATTTAAGCTTTAAAAGTGCAAAAATTAAAATAAGTGAAGATGGAATCATTAGTGGTAATTTAATTATTGATATGAATACTATGACTTGTACAGATATAGAAAATTCTAAGTATAATAAATATCTAGTTGATCATTTAAAAAATGATGATTTTTTTAGTACAGATAAATTTCCAGAATCAAAAATTAAATTTCAAAGTATAAAAAGAACTGAAAATATGATTGAATTTGATGGTACTCTTACTATTAAAAATATTAGTAATCCTATATCATTTACGGCTAATATATACGAATCTGATGGTAAAATTTTAGCAAGTTCTGATTTAGTTTTTGATAGATCAAAATTTGATATAAGGTATGGTTCAGGTACTTTTTTTGAAAATCTTGGAGATGATTTGATCCTAGATGAAATTAATATTCAAGTGAATTTGGCAATTAATCAATAATTTTTTTTATTAATGTACTTTTCTGACATTTTTAAGATTATTAAATTATTTTTATGAAAAAAATATTATTAATATTATCGTTTTTCAGTTACATGCTGTGTAATTATGAATATTCATTAGAAGATTATAATACAACTTCTCCAACTTATGGTAATAATGTTTGGGAACCTGAATATTTAGATTACATAACTATGCATTATTTTTCTACACAGGGTTGAGCAGGCTGAACGGCTACATTTGGGCAGTTGTCCAATTTTCAAGAAGAATTAAGAAATGATGATGGTTATGAAAATATTGTTATTATTGCAGTTGGTCAAACAAATATAAGTTCATTTAATAATAATTTTTGTGCCAATTCTGACTTGCCTCTTGTAATGGATCCATATCCTGAATTACCAATAAGAGAGCAGTTTTCACCTTATGGGTTAGATCATTATTTAGTCATTTTAGATTATAATGGAGATTATATTGATCATATTGACGTACCCAATTTAGGTAACACTCAAAAAAATTATATTAGAGGTATACTCGAAGAGTATTATATGCAATCTATCCTAGGTGATATAAACGCTGATGCTGTAATCAACATACAAGATATTATTTTATTAGTTAATATGATTCTTAGTAATCAGGTTGATTCTATAGCAGATTTAAATTTTGATGGTAGTATTAATATATTGGATGTAATACAATTAGTAAACATAATTTTAAGTAGCTAAAGATTAAAATTTTATTATCAATATTATTTTTATCCTTATCGTTTAATGAAATTCCTGATAGAAGAGTTGTTGCCGAATGGGAGCCTGCATTAGGAACAATGATTAGATGGCCTTTGGGAATTCCTTCAGATTTAGTGGTAGAATTAGCAAGTGAAGATATTTTATATGTTTTGGTAGAAACAAATAATCAACAGAATCAAGCCATTGCCAATTTTAATAACTGGGGTATCAATTTAGATAATGTAGTTTTTATTAGTACAGATACTTACAGTCATTGGACAAGAGACTATGGCCCACAGTTTATTATAGGTCAAGATTATTGGAAAGTAGTTAATCAGCAGTTTAATGGATATCCTGAAGAAAGTGGTTGTCAAGCACCTTTAGATGCTATTATAGATACTATTTATAATGATGGGAGACCTTTATCTTTTGAATCAAGGGGTTGGGAAGAAGATGATGATACTAATATAGATTTTTCCAATCATATGAACTGGGATATCCAAAATCTATCATTATATCTAACGGGTGGTAATTTTATGACTGATGGATATGGAATGGGTTTTTCAACACAATTATTAATTAATGAAAATAATATGAGTAATAGTGAGTTTCAGCAAATTGTAAGAGATGAGTTGCATCTATTAAATTATCATATTTTTGATAATCCTAACATATTAAGTATTCAGCATATAGATTGTTTGGCAAAATTAGTTAATCCTGAAACTATTATTATTAAACAAGTATCAGAATCTAGCCCAGAATATGATTGTATAGAAAATTTTGCACAATCATTTTATGATTTAAATACTTATTATGGTAGACCCTTTAATATTTATCGTATTTATTGTCCTGATATAGAAGGAGCATGGTGGGAGGTGAATTCTGTCGCGGCATATACTAATTCACTTATATTAAATAATAAAGTTTTAGTTCCACAATACGGTATTCTTGCAGATTCAAATGCATTGAGTGTATATGAAGATGCAATGCCTGGTTATGAAGTAATAGGCTTTAATAATAATACTGGAAATCCATGGTATGGTGAAGATGCATTACATTGTAGAGTTATGGGAATATTTGATCCTAATATGATTCATATATCACATAAAACAATAAGGAGTGAAGAACTTATTAGTAATTTATCTATTGAAGTTGAAGTTGATATTATTGATTATGGTAGTTCTTTTACAAATTTAGAATCTGTTATTTTATATTGGAAATATAGTGCAGAAGATGGACCCTTTAATGAAACTTATTTAGAATCTGAATCCGAAAATTTATATTCAGGTATATTCCCTGATTTAAATTCTAATTCCTTAATTGATTATTTTATTACGGCAACAAATTTTGATGGGAATATATCTTCACATCCTAATGCTGGTTGGCATAGCTTTAATACTCTAGAATTTATGCAAGGTGATATTAATAGTGATGATTTAATAAATATACAAGATGTTATATTAACTGTTAATTTAGTTATAAGTAATCAATATGATAGTGTGGCTGATTTAAATTCAGATGGAACAATAGATGTATTAGATATAGTACAACTTGTTAATTTAATATTAAATTAAAAATATAAATTAGTTTTTTTACCCTTTATTTATATTTGTTTCTGTTTATAAAACTAGTTAAATTAAACCAAATCCAAAATTATAAAGAAAGAAGTGCAAAATTATGGCAATAATTGATGTTTTAAAATATTCAGGACCCACAAATGTTTTAATATGGAAATGGCGTCCAAAAGATGGAGGAAAAAGAGAAGTAGAACTTAGGCTTGGAACTCAATTAGTGGTTAATGAGAGTCAAGAAGCTATTTTTTATAAAGGAGGTAAAGCTCTTGATGTATTTGGCCCTGGAACACATACTTTATCAACGAAAAATTTACCATTAATATCTAAGATTATCGGTACAGCTTTTGGTGGAGATTCTCCATTTACAGCAGAAGTATTTTATGTAAATAAAGCAACAGCAATGGATACTAAATGGGGTCTTCAGCCATTTAATATGGTTGAACCTAACTTTCATGTACCTATTCCAGTAAGCGCTAGAGGTTCATTTGCAATTAAAATTAGTGATACAATGACTTTTGCTACTCAGGTTGTTGGTACTATGCCTGATTTAGATGCTAAAAATATTCAAAAATATTTTAAAGGTATAATCACAGAAAATGTTAAGGATGCTATATCTAAAATAGCGAAAGAAGAAAATATTAGTCCTGTTGCACTTGAAACAATAGTTAAACCTGTATCTGAAGCTATTAATTCAATCGTTGGTCAAAAATTAGAAAAATATGGTATTGCTATGGATATGTTTGCTATAGAAGCTATCCCTCTTATAGATGATGATCCAAGAGTTAAACAGGTTATTGAAGATATGCGAAAAATAATGGTTGAGGATGTAGCTGAGCGTAAAAGATTGCAAAGGAGAGCAGAACACCTAGAAGTTTATAAAACTGAAAGAATTTTTGATACTACTGAAAAGGCAGCTGATAGCGTAGGGTCTGGAGGTGGTGGAGGTGGAGGTTCTGATATAATGGGTGCTATGGCAGGTATGGGTATGGGCGCAGCTCTAGGTGGTGGTATGGGTAAAATGATGGGAGATGCAATGAAAGATGTATCTACAAATTCTACTAATGAAAAAAATACAACTAAATGTAATTTTTGTAATGCAGTTATACCTGCAAACGTTAAATTTTGTAATAATTGTGGAAAATCAAGTGGTGAAAGTAGCGTTTCAAATCAAAATTCTGAAAAAGTTAAGTGTGATAAATGTAATCATGAATTTCCTAAAACATCTAAGTTCTGTCCTGAATGCGGAGACTCATATTTTGCATGTTCTAAATGTGGAGCTGATAATGATATAAATGCAACTAAATGCAAAGAATGTGGTACAGGGATGCCTATTACTTGCAGTAAGTGTTCTGCTCAAGTAGATGCAGATGCAAAATTCTGTTCAGGATGTGGCAACTCTATGATCAATTCATGTTCTAAATGTAATGCAGTATTACAGCCTGGGATTAAATTTTGCTCTGGATGTGGAACTAAACAATAGTAAATAAAAATATTTTATGAATCCTGAATTAGAAAAATATATTGATTTTGCTGTAGCTGATGGTGAAGTGACAGATGAAGAAAAGGCTATATTGGTTAGAAAAGCAGAAGAACTAGGGGTTGCATTAGATGAATTAGAGATGGTCTTAGGTGCAAAACTTCATATAAGAAAAAAAGAAAATGATTCTTTAAAAGATATAAAGGAAAATACTTCTCAAATATCAGTTCAGCAGAAACAAAATCTCAATCCATCTAAGTGTCCTGAATGTCAAGCTGCAATTGAATCTTTTTCTACAAGATGTATTTATTGTGATGCTGAAATTAAAAATATAAAAAGTTCTTTTAGTATTAATAATTTAAATGAAAAATTAATTGAAGCAGAAGAAAAAGCGCGAAATCAAAAATCATCTGGAGGCCTTATAGGAAAATTTATGTCAGCACTTGATGGTGAAACTGAAATAGAAAAACGAATATATAATGCAAAGTCGAGTGTTATTAGAACATTTCCTATTCCAAATACTAAAGAAGATATTCTTGAATTTTTAACTCTTGCAGTTGCATCTGTAACTACTATTAAAATTAATTTTTTAGAAAGAATGGCAGGAGAATCAGGTACAATGGGACATAGAATAACTTATAAAAATGCTTGGTTAAATGTATGTCAAAAAGTTATCATGAAAGCACGCTTTTCAATGAAAGATGATAAAGAGTTATTAGCTGAAATTGAATCGTATGCGAATCAGCTTGAAATAAAATAGAGGGTATTTTAAAAAAAATGAAATGTCAAAATTGTAGAGCTGTATTACCTCAAAATACACGTATATGTGAATATTGTGATACTAAAGTTACAATACCTGAATCTCGACATGGTGAGTTTTTAAAAAATCTTGAAAACAAACTTACTGAGGTAGATGAATCTTTGCTAGTCCCAAAAGAGACTAAGGATGGAAAAAAAATATTAGATACTGCAACATTAGGTATGCAACAATTACAATCTATGGATAAGGCTAGAAAGAAAAAAGTACTTATAATACAAAATTTTAGTATACCTAATAACCAGAATGACTTATATGATTTATTGATACATGCTTCAACAACCTCAAAAAGTTTGCGTTCAGGTGTAGATAAAATAGTCAATAAATCAATGGCTAATGCATGGGATGCTAAAGCTTCCCAGGCATATCATAAATTATTAGTTATAGCAGAAGAAGATGAGAAACTTAAGAAAAGATTAAAGCCTTTTGAACGTTCTTATGGATTAGGTCATGATGTTAGTTTTGGTTTTGGTGATACAAACCTAAAGAGTAAGTGGAAAGTTTTTTTTATTTGTTGGTTTTTGGGTTGGTCTGGAGCACATAGGTTCTATGTAGGGAAAACAGGGACAGGGTTTTTAATGCTTTTTACTTTTGGATGTTTTTATATCCTTTGGATTATAGATCTAATTACTATATTATCAGGTAATTTTAAAGATAAACAGGGAAGATTATTACAATAATTTTATTATAAATAGAAAGAGATTGATATAATGATTAAAAATAAATTGATACAATACTTACTTTTTTATATTGCATTTGTTGGTATTACTATTTTTTGCATGTTAGAATTCTGGCCATCATCTATGCGTCCATCTTCATTTGGATATATTATGTTTTTTATATGTTTTTTAGAATCTTTGATTTTTTTATTTCCATCAATAATAAAAGATAAACAATCAAAAGGAGAAAAAAGTTATTTAGTAGTTATTTCTGGTTTTATTACTCTATATATCATAATAAGTTTTTTCTTATTGATTTTGGGAGCATTATTATCCTCTTACTCTTCTTCTTTGATATATATATTAACTATTGGATTTACCATATTATTTGGTTTTTTTATATTTATTTATTCTAATTTAGTTAAATCTGATAATTTAGAAGATGCTCATGATGATAAAAATAGATTAATTAAGAAAAAAATAAATAATGAATTTCGTAAAATGCTAATTAAATTTCAGGATTCACAAGGATATATCACTGATAATAAACTTAATGAAATAAAAGATCAATTTGATATTATTCAAAATAAATTGCTCAATATGAAAGTAGGCACGATAGCGGATGAAATTAACAAAGTTGATGAATCAATATCTGCGGGTATTAATAATTTGAATATATTGATTGATAAAATTGATTCTAATAATTCAGATGATATTGAAAAGTCAATCTTAAATGAGCTTCATATTTTAAAAGAGCATTTAAAATTTAGACAAGAATTATTAAAGGTCTAATTAAATGGATATTGAAGATGGTATAGAACTTGGGTTAGGTCTTGGTGTCGGTGCACAATTTGGAAAAGTATTATCTAGAGCTATTATATCTGATACTATTATTTGTTTTTATTGTGAAAGTAAGATTGAAAAAAAATCTAAATATTGTTCAGATTGTGGAAAATCATTAATCCCTCCATCTTGTAAATGTTGCAATCATAATAATCCGTTGGGTAGTAAATTTTGTAATGAATGTGGTAAAAAAATTTAGCAAATAAAATTTTAGATATATGTTCTAATGATTCTAAAAAATATTCTAATAGCTGATATATTAATAGTAGATATTTTCTCTTTTTAAATTAAACTGTTTTTATTTATATATATGCAAATAGTTAAAAATAAAAAAAATAAATTCTTAGCATTAATTTTATTATTTAGTACTTTTATATCTCAAGTTCTGAGCAATCAAATTTCAAATAGAGTAAATCAAAGTCTAATTTATCGTAATCAAGTAGAATATAATAATTATCGTGATGAAGATGCTTTATTAGAATTTATTAATTTGACTATGAATACTCATCTTATTCCTGGATTATCAATTTCAATTGTAAAAAATGATAGTATCGTATGGGAAAAATATTTTGGTTATGCAAATATTGATGAAAATATTTTTGTAGATGAAAATACTATGTTTATTTTATCTTCAATTTCAAAAACTATAACAGCTACTGCATTAATGCAATTATTTGAAGATGATTTGTTTATGCTTGATGATGACATTGATGATTATTTGCCATTTGCAGTTGACCATCCAGATTATCCTTTAGCACCTATTACTTTTAAAATGCTGTTATCTCACACATCAGGGATAAGAGATAATTGGGGTGTTATGCCGTATTATGATGGTGATTCAACATTAGAATTAAATTATTACCTTAATCAGTATTTTACATCTGGGGGTGAATTCTATAGCAGTAATTTAAATTTTACAAACTCAATGCCAGGTACAAATTATAATTATAGTAATATTGCCACTGCATTAATTGGATTATTAGTTGAAGAGATTTCAAATCAAGCATTTAATGAATATTGTAATGAAAATATTTTTCAACCTCTTGAAATGGATGATGCATTTTGGTTTTTATCAGAAATTGAAAATTTAGATTATATAGCATTGCCATATCAATTTACATCAGGTGGTGGAGATAGTTGTTTTGAAATTGGATGTGGAATTTATGATGATAATAATTCCTGTTTTTGTGATTTTGCATGTATTGATTATGGAGATTGTTGTTTTGATTATGATGATGTTTGTGGAGAAGATGGTATTGGTAGTAGCCCTGATAATTTAATAGTATATGAAAATTATGGTTATTCTGATTATCCATCAGGACAGCTTAGAACCACATCAAATAATTTAGCTAAATTTATGAGTGCTTATATTAATGGTGGGTTTTATAATGGTGTAACAATTCTAGAATCAGAAACAATCGAACTGATTAAAACTATTCACTATCCAAATGCTAATTTAAATCAGGGTTTAACTTGGTATTATAAGAATAATAATGGTAGAACTCTCTTTGGTCATAATGGAGGTGATATAGGAAGTTTAACAGAAATGTTTATATCATTTTCTGATAATCTAGGTGTAGTCCTTTTAGCTAATACAAATAATTATGATGCATTAATTCAGATAGAGAATGCTGTTTTAGAATTTGCTGAAGAAACTAATTTTATAGATATGGGAGATATTAATGGTGATGGTACTATTAATATTTTAGATGTAGTTCAAGTAGTAAATTTAATTTTGGTAAATGAATATGATTATGCTGGTGATCTAAATGAAGATAGTGTTGTTAATATCCTAGATATTGTACAGTTAGTAAGTATAATTTTAAATTAAACATACCCTATTATTACTTGGGAAAATTTCTTTTATTTGAGACTTCTTTTACATTAAATTAATAAATGAGAATCAATCTCAATAAAGGAAAGAGTTTCTATGAAAAATGAATTAATGAATTCAAGTTTATTTTTAAGTTTTATATATACATTAGGTCATATTGTAATTGCAATGGTTTGTAATACTCTTATTACAGGTGCAAGTTTAAATTTAGCAGCATTAGATGCACTTATTGAGCCATGTATAAATGGTGTTTGGTTCTATGTGCTGCATAAAATATATAAATATTATAATTTATCTTCAAAAGTTATCAATTAGATATAACTTTTAATTTGATTGCTGCATTTAGAACAAATTAGAAAGCCTCTTTTTTAGAGGCTTTTTTATTTTGTAAATTATATTATGAAATATTCATATTCAAAAAATATAAATTTAGGTTTTAAAGATACTGAAAATAAAGTTAGAGACGCGTTGTTGGACATAGGTTTTGGTATTTTAACAGAGATTAATATGAGAGAGGCTTTTAAAACCAAACTTGATTTAGAGTATAGAAACTACAAAATTTTAGGGGCATGTAACCCTAAGTTAGCTCATAAGGCATTAGACAGTGAAAAACTAATAGGTATTTTAATGCCATGTAATATTTTGGTTATTGATAATGAGAATCAGACAACTAAGATAGTTTTCCCTTATGCTAAAAGTCTTTTAGAAATTACTGATAATAGTGAAATTTTTAAATTGGCAGATAAAGTAGATAATCTTTTAAAATCTGCTTTTGATGCTATTAACGAATAAGACTATATTTTAATTTAATAATGCCTATAAATATAAAAAATAATCAAATTACTATTTTAAGTCCTGTCACTTTAAAAAAAGTTGGTAGTATTAAAATATCAACGGCAAAAGATGTTAATGCTACTCTTCAAATAGCCCAACAATATAATGGGTGGTCTTCTTTGTCAATCAAACAAAGATGTGTTATTATAAACAAATTTAGAAAAGCTATATTCAAAAATAGTGATTTAATTAAAAAAACTATCAAGGATGAAACAGGTAAAAAAGATTTTGTTATATTTGCAGAGTTTCTATCATTTTTAGATCATGCAAAAACAATGTCTAAAATTGCTAAAATTGCTTTAAAACGAAGTAAAAGGAAATCAGGCCCTTTATTTAAAAATAAAAAAGCTTATGTTCAATATGAGCCAATGGGAGTAGTGGGTATTATATCTCCATGGAATTTTCCTTTAGGCACTGCAATGAAAGGGACTATTGAGGGATTACTTGCAGGTAATAATATAGTTTTAAAGCCTTCAGAATTTACTCCTCTTACTATCCAAATTGTAAAAAAAATATGGGATGAGAATACTGAACATAAAGATGCATTCCAGATTGTAAATGGTGCAGGTGATGTTGGTGCAATGTTAGTTGAATCTAATTTGACAGATATAATTAGTTTTACTGGGAGTACTGAAGTAGGACTTAAAATTGCTAAAATTTGTTCTTCTAATTTAAAGCGATGCACTTTAGAGTTAGGTGGCAAGGACCCAATGATAATTTTAAAAGATGCATCAATAAAAAGGGCAGTAGAATCTGCATTATATGCTGGTTTATTTAATGCCGGGCAAACATGTATTTCTACAGAGGAAGTTTATGTAGAATCGGATATTGCTGATGATTTTATATCCAAATTATCTGTTAGAATTAAGGATATTAAATCAGGTGATGGTGATAATGATGATTTAGGGCCAATCATAACACCTGAAACTAGGCAAAAAATAAATGAGCATATTGATGAAGTTAAAGATTCTTGTGATGTTTATTTGGGAATAAATAATGGCGGAGAAAAATATATTGCTCCTACTGTTATCATTGATCCTCCTGATTCATCTCGAATAGTAAATGAAGAAACCTTTGGTCCTGTAATATCAATTAGACCTTTTAAGAATGAAGATGAATTAATTAATAAAATTCATAAAACTGGATATGGTCTTTCATCAAGTATTTTTGGCAAAAATAAAAAAAGAATTAATAGAATAATTAAAAGAATGAAAACAGGTAATGTTAATATTAATGATGCTATGACTAGCTATGTTATACCAACACTTCCATATGGTGGAGAAGGTATTAGTGGTTTAGGTAAACAGCATGGCGTTGAAGGTTTAAGGTCTTTTTGTCGAGTGAAAAGTATCGTAGTCAATAGATTCAATTTTATTGATGAGCCTATGTGGTGGGGACATCCTAAGATTATTGAAAAAGCTCTTGAAAAAATTGTTAGTTTATTATTTAGATAACAATTTATTATAAACAACTTTAGTAAGCCTCTTTTATAGAGGCTTTTTTCAATATTGTTACTTATATTAACTAATATATTAAATCTATAATCTGTATTTTTTATAAGTTTAAATGTTCACTTTATTTAATTAAGGATTGATTAAATGTTAAATAAAATAATTTTGTCAATATTCGTTTTATTAGGTATTGGAAATGCGCAAGAGATTGAAGGTAGATGGCATCTTGTAGGTTTTGAAGATGCTATAATGTATCAATTTGTAGATACTGAGCCATTTGCTGATG
>CETH01062736.1_pt1 | contig 16640 bp, 13 predicted proteins | sample 361461 | NCBI WGS metagenome assembly CETH01 (sample SAMEA2622695, study PRJEB7988) | marine metagenome | isolation source: saline water (ENVO:00002010), including
GTCAAATTCTTCTGAGAGAAGTAAATTGTCATTTTCTGGAGTTTTAACAGTAAGTATTCAAGTAAATAACAATAAAATTCAAAAAAAATCTATTGTAAACACTATAGGGATACCAGAGTTTGACGAAAAAGGTATACGATTAGTAGATTTGGTTCAGGAAAGACTATCTCAAATTCTGAAATCAAGTAAAGTAGATGAAAAATTAGAAAATAGAATTAAAAATGCCGTTACAAAAGAAATAAATTATATATGGGGAAAAAAACCTTTCGTAGAAGTAATTATCCATTACAATTAAATAATGGACTTAAACAATGAAGTGTTAATAACAAGAGGTAACAATGTACTGGTCAAAATCTTTTATTCCGACTAGCAAGGAAAATCCATCAGGCGCGAAGATACCCTCTCATCAATTATTAATTAGAGCAGGTATGATAAAACAAGAAAGTGCAGGTATTTATTCCTGGCTACCATTAGGTTTTAAAGTTCTTAAAAATATTGAGTCAATAGTAAGGGAAGAACAAGAGACTGCTGGAGCAGTAGAAATTTTAATGCCAACACTTCAATCATCAGATTTGTGGATAGAGTCTGGAAGATATGAGGGTTATGGCGAAGAGATGTTAAGGATATCTGATAGACATGATGCAGATTTAATATATGGACCAACAAATGAAGAACAAATAACTGAAATTTTTAGGTCATATATTAAATCATATAAAAATCTTCCTTTAAATCTTTTTCATATTCAATGGAAGTTTAGAGATGAAATCAGACCACGTTTTGGTTTGTTAAGAGGTAGAGAATTCTTAATGAAGGATGCTTATTCATTTGATTTGGATAAAGAGTCTGCAAAAATCTCATATTTTAAAATGTTTACTTCATATATGAGAACTTTCAAAAGATTAGGTTTAAATGCAATACCGGTAATTGCTGACAGTGGTCCCATAGGAGGTGAATTAAGTCACGAGTTTTCCATTATTACGAATACCGGTGAAACAGAGATTTATTATGATAGCAGGATACTTGAAATAGAAGACTATGATTTTGATTATTCAAAAAAAGATTCCTTAGAAAATTCTTATAATAAATTCACAAACTTTTATTCTTCAACAGATGATAAGCATTCTGAAGATTTGTTCCAAAAAATACCTGAGGAATTTCAAAAAAAGGGTAAGGCAATTGAAATTGGTCATATTTTTTCTTTTGGTTACAAATATTCAGAACCTATGAATGCATTTGTTAATAATGACAAAGGTGAAAATATTCCTGTCTATATGGGTTCTTACGGAATTGGTGTATCCAGATTAGTATCGGCTATTATTGAAGCCTACCATGACGATAGAGGAATATTATGGCCAATCTCTGTAGCTCCTTTTCAAGTTGGTATAATTAATTTAGGTAAGAATGATGAGAAATGTAAAAAAACCTCAGAGAATATTTATCAACAATTAAGAAGCAATAATATAGATGTTATTTATGACGACAGGGAAGAAAGTGCAGGGAAAAAATACGCTGATATGGATTTAATTGGAATTCCATATCAAATTATTTTAGGCCCAAGGGACTTAGAAAGCAATAAATGTGAATTAAAAAATAGGTTGAACGACCAAAGAGTGAGTATCGATTTAGATAATATCATTAAAGAATTATTAAAATTAATCTAACGGAGTAAATCATTAAAAATTTATTGTTAGAATTATGGATTTCAAAAAGATACCTTCGCCCGAAAGGTAAAGAGGGTTTTTTTTCAGTTATAACCCTTATTTCTTTTCTTGGTATTGCCTCAAGTGTAGCAGTTTTAGTTGTGGTAATGTCTGTTATGAACGGTTTCAGAACAGAGTTAATAAATAAAATTGTAAATATTAATGGGCACATATTAGTTTATTCTACTCAACAAGAGGGAATTAAGGATTTTGAATCCATTGAGAGCAAAATCAATGATTTTGAATTTGTTGAGAAATCAATTCCTATGATAGAGGCTCAAATTCTAGCTTTAGGAGAAAGTCAATCATCTGGAGGTTTATTAAGAGGAATTCCTTTAGAAAAATTATCTACGATTGATATTGTGTCTTCAAATATAATTCAGGGCAATCTTATTGAAAACAATAATGGTGTCGTAATTGGATCTAGATTAGCGTCATCATTATCCCTTGGCTATGGTGATAATTTATCTATTATGTCTCCAAGGGGAATTTCATCTCCCTTTGGCACAATTCCAAGATCATACTCCTACGATGTTGATGCGGTATTTGATATTGGTATGACTGATTATGATTCAACCGTTATTTTTATTGATTTACCTGTTGCCCAAGAATTTCTTAATTTGGGAAATGTTGCCGGTGTAATTCAAATTTTTGTTGATAAACCTGAGAGGTCGATAATTTATAAACAAGATATAGATAATGCATTAGAAGGATTTAATGTTTTTTCAAGAGATTGGACACAAACGAATGCCAATCTACAAGAAATGCTAATAGTAGAGAGAAATGTAATGTTTCTAATATTTTCACTATTATTAATAATTACAGGAATCAACATTGTTTCTGGATTAATAATATTAGTAAAAGATAGATCTAGAGAAATATCTATCTTAAGAGCAATGGGAATGAAAAAAGCAAGTATTGCTAGGTTATTCATAATATCAGGAGCCAAAATAGGTTTTTTTGCTACAATTATTGGTTTAGTTGTTGGCATTCTTGTTAGTGTCTATGTTGAAAATATAAGATTATTTTTAATGTCTATTTTCGATATTACACTATTTAATCCAGAAATTTATTTTCTAATTTCTATGCCTTCCGAAATTCATATTCCTGAAGTGATAACAATTACTATTTTATCATTATCTTTATCAATAGTTGCAACAATCTATCCTGCCATAAGGTCTGTTTCTAAGGATCCTGCAGAGGCTTTGAGAAATGAATAATATTTTATCTCTAAATAAGGTATCAAGAAGTTATTTCGTAAGAAAAAAACTTATAAATGTTTTTTCAGATATAGATATTGATATTAAGAAGGGAGAAAAAGTTGCAATAATTGGTCCATCTGGATCAGGTAAAACATCTATTTTAAATATTGTAGGCCTTATTGAGAGACCTAATTCAGGATCTGTCTATGTGAACAACTCTGAAGTTGATTGGGAATCTGATAAAAAAATTTCTAATTTGCGCAAGAAAAACATAGGTTATGTTTTTCAATTTAATAATCTCTTATCCGATTTTACAATACTTGAAAACATTGCCTTTCCTCTAATTATTAATGGTATGAAGAAAAGTCAAGCTATTGAGATAGCTAGTGATTTTATAAAAAATGTTAATCTTTCAGATAGAGGAAATAATTATCCCAACCAAGTTTCCGGCGGTGAGCAGCAAAGAGCAGCTATTGCAAGAGCATTAATAAATAAGCCATCCCTTATTATTGCTGATGAGCCAACAGGAAATTTAGATAGCAAAACTGCGATTAGTGTTGTTAGTTTATTTAATGAGTTAGTTGATGAGTATGATTGCAGTTTGATTTTAGCCACACATAATCTTGGAATAGCAAATCTACAAGATAGGTTAATTAATATTGAAGATCTGATAAAATAACCAAATGAATAGTATAAGTTATATTCCGTTAAGAGCGACTTCACAATATTCCTTGTTAGAAGGAGCCATGCAAATAGAAAGCATAGTTGAAAAAGCTATAAACCATAATATTCCAGCTGTTGGCCTTACTGATAGAAATAATTTATTTGGAGCACTTGAGTTTTCCGAAAAGCTTATTGATAAAGGAATTCAACCAATTGTTGGATGTAATTTATCATTTTATGATCAAAAAAATTATGGATCAATGGTTTGTTTAGCTAAAAATGAGCAGGGCTATAAAAACTTAATAAAGCTATCATCTGAGCTTTTTTTAACAAATGATGATGAAAAATTAAGTTTAAATAGATTATCAGAATTAAATGAAGGTTTAATATTGTTAACAGGTGGATATGGGGGTTTAATCAATAATTATCTTAAGTCTGGCCTTAAAAAAAATGCCTTAGAATTAACAAAAAAATTAAGCTCAATATTTCAAGATAGGATTTATATTGAAATTCAAAGAATGGGAAAAGATGACTTTGAAAATGACTTACTTGATATAGCTAACGATATAAGAGTGCCAGTTGTTGCATCAAATACTATATTTTTTGAATCCAAAGATAGGTTTACTTCTCATGATGCGCTAATAGCAATTAAAGATTCGACAACAGTTAATAGCTCTAATCGAGAAATATTAACTAATGAATTTTACTTTAAATCCCCAGAAGAAATGATTGAATTATTTAGCGATATGCCAGAAGCAATTAATAATACATTAGAAATAGCTTACAGGACATCTTTTAAGGTAAGTAGGTCTGAACCGCGATTACCAAGGTTTAGCGGTCTTGACTCCGAAGGTGAAACAAATGAATTGGTTAATCAGGCCAAAGAAGGCTTAAAAAAGAAAATCTTAGAAAATAAAATTAATAATGAAGAAATGTATTGGGATCGCCTTAATAGCGAGTTAGATATAATTATATCAATGAATTTTCCAGGATACTTTTTGATAGTAGCTGATTTTATAAAATGGTCTAAAAGTAAAAATATACCTGTTGGACCTGGAAGAGGTTCTGGTGCAGGATCTCTTGTAGCATGGGCGCTAACAATCACTGATCTTGACCCAATTAAATTTAATTTAATTTTTGAAAGATTTTTGAATCCTGAAAGAATTTCTTTACCTGATTTTGATATAGATTTTTGTCAAGATAGAAGAGAAGAGGTCATTGAGTATGTTCAAGAAAAGTATGGTAAGGATAGTGTAGCTCAAATTATTACATTTGGAAGTTTGCAATCTAGAGCGGTACTTAGAGATGTCGGAAGAGTTCTGGGACTACCTTATGGTCAAGTAGATAGAATATGCAAGCTCGTACCAAATAATCCTGCTAATCCAACAACTCTCAATGAAGCAATTGAAGGTGATATAAGAATTAGAGAAGAGAGAGATAATGATGATGATATTGCTTCTATGCTTAAAATTGGTCTAGAATTAGAAGGTTTATATAGAAACGCATCAACTCACGCTGCTGGCTTGGTTATAGGTGATGTGCCTTTGCAAAATACTGTTCCACTTTATCGTGATCCAAGATCAGAAATGCCTGTCACGCAATTCAATATGAAATGGGTAGAGGCCTCTGGCTTAGTTAAATTTGACTTTTTAGGATTAAAAACACTCACAGTAATTGATAAAGCAATAAATCTAATAAATCAGAAAAAAGGAATTAATCTAGATATTTCAAAAATACCTTTAGATGATAAACAAACATTTGATTTGCTTGGTACTGGAAATACAATTGGAATATTTCAACTTGAAAGTAGTGGAATGCAAGATGTTTTGAGAAACATGAAGCCAGATTGTTTTGAGGATATTATTGCATTGGTTGCGTTATACAGGCCAGGTCCTATGGATAATATTCCAAAATATATAGCCTGTAAAAAAGGAGATGAAAAACCTGATTATATGGATACTAGACTTGAAAAAATATTAAAAGAAACATATGGAGTGATCATTTATCAGGAACAAGTTATGCAAACAGCCCAAATTTTATCTAATTACACACTCGGGGAAGCTGATATTTTAAGAAGAGCAATGGGTAAAAAGATTAAAAGTGAAATGGATGCTCAAAAGGAAAGATTTATTTCTGGAGCTATTAATAATGATATAGAAGAAAAAAAAGCAGATTATATTTTTGAACAAGTAGCAGAATTTGCTGGATATGGATTTAATAAATCTCATGCTGCTGCTTATGCCTTAATCGCATATCAAACTGCCTATCTTAAAACTCATTATTCTGAATATTTTATGACCGCGTCAATGTCTCTTGAAAAAGATAATACAGATAAATTGAGTGTATTTTTTAATGATGCAAAAAAAATGAATATAAAAATACTACCCCCAGATATAAATAAATCAAAAATGGAATTTGATGTTGAAGGAAGCGATATTAGATATGGCTTAGGAGCTATTAAGAATACAAGTCAAAAAGATATGGATCAAATAAACGAGGAAGTTTCTAAAAATGGTAATTTCTTAGATTTATATGATTTTGCTCAAAGGCTTGATGCATCTATATTATCCAAAAAAAATCTTGAATTTTTAACCTATTCTGGAGCGTTTGACTCCATTGAAAAAAATAGAAATAAAGTTTATCAATCTATAAATATACTTTCTAGTATTTCTAATGCTGCAATGGAAAAAAATTCTAATAATCAGGATTATTTATTTGATGATGAGTTTGATAATTTCAGTCATATTCCTCTCCCAGAAGTTGATAACTGGACAACTTCCGAACTTTTGGAAAAAGAATTTTCTGCTATAGGTTTTTACCTTACTGGGCATCCATTAAATGAGTATTCACAAATAATAAAAGATAGAAAAATAAAACACTTTAATGATTTAAATAACACCGAGACTAAATATAAAATAGCAGGAACAATATCTTATGTTAAAGAAAGAAAGTCTCAAAGAGGAAGGAATTTTGCTTTTGTAGGATTAACTGACGAAAATAATCAATTTGAGATAACGCTTTTTTCAGACATTCTTTTTAAAGTTAGAGACTTTTTGATTCCAGGGCTTTCGATAGTTGCTGAGGTAGAAACCCAAAGAAATGAGAATAATCTAAGATTACTTGCAATTGATATATTTCCTCTTGAGGAACTTATGAAAAAAAATATTAATACTTTAAAAGTTTATGTAAACAATCCAGAAACTATATTAAAAATAAGAGATAGGGTAGAAGAAAAAGGAAATTCAAAAATATTTGTTCAAATATTAATGAATGGACATAATAAATATCGAACAGAATTAAAGTTAGGTAATAATTTTGTTGTTAACCCATCTATTAAAGCATCAATTAAAGAAATTGAGGGTGTATTAAAAATAGAAGAATTTTAATTTTTTGTTGCAGTTTCCTAATAAATAATATTATATCCCTTTCATTACGCACATGAATATAGCTTTTCCAGGCAATCCGGTGCCATTAGGTATGTATTCATGGAGGTTTAACCGGTAAAGGAGGATAAATTGTCATTACCTGAATTTTCAATGAAAGAATTGCTTGAGGCTGGTGTTCATTTTGGGCATCAAACTCATAGGTGGAACCCTAAAATGAAGGATTTTATTTATGGGGAGCACAATAATATACATATAATAGATCTTTCCCAAACAATGGGTATGTTAAAAAATGCTCTAGGAGCTGTTAGAGAAGTTACACAATCTGGAGGTAGAATTTTATTTGTAGGCACCAAAAGGCAAGCTTCGGAAACAATATCTGAAAGTGCATCTCAATGCGCTCAATATTATGTTAATCATAGATGGCTTGGAGGAACCCTTACAAATTGGAAAACTATATCAAATACAATAGCAAGATTAAAATCAATTCAAGAAACTTTAGATCAAGAGGAATCAGCTGGTTTAACAAAAAAAGAATTACTAAAACTTACAAGAGAGAGGGATAAACTAGAATTGTCTATTGGCGGGATAAAAAATATGGGAAGTCTTCCAGATTTAATTTTTGTCATTGATACTGTTAGGGAGCAAATAGCAATTAAAGAGGCTAATAAATTAAATATTCCTATTGCAGCAATAATAGATACAAATTGTGATCCCGAGGGAATTACTTACCCCATTCCTGGAAATGATGACTCTACAAAATCAATTAAATTATATTGTAATCTTGTATCACAAGCCGCACTTGATGGAATCTCTATTCAATCTCAAAAAGTTCAAGAAGAAACACAAGATAAAAAACAGGAGCCTCAAAAGGAAACTTCTTCTAAAGAAGATAATAGATCCAAAGAATTATCAGATACTCCTAAAACTGATGATGGTAAAGAGATTGAAAATCTAGAAGAAAATAATGATAAGTCGAAGAGTGAAGAAAAGGGTTAGTAAAACTTAATATCTACGGAGGTTTATATGTCACAGGTAACAGCTAGTTTAGTAAAAGAATTAAGAGAAAAAACAGGCGTTGGAATGATGGACTGTAAAACGGCCTTAAAAGAGAATAACGGTGATATTGAAGCATCAATTGATTGGTTGAGAACGAAAGGAATTGCTAAAGCTGCAAAAAAAGAAGGCCGTATAGCTTCAGAAGGTTTAATTGCAGTTGAAAAAATAGATAATACTGCTTCAATAATTGAAGTTAATTCCGAAACGGATTTTGTAGCTAGGAACGAAGATTTTCAAAATGTGGTGAAGAAATTATCTATTCTGTCAATAAAAAGTAATAATCTTGAAGAACTTTTAGATAAAGAATTAGATAATGAAAATATTAAGGTAAAAGATTATATTACAGAGATGATTGCATCTATTGGAGAAAATATTAATTTGAGAAGAATTGATAAAATTTCTATTTCTAATGGAATGATATCATCTTACATTCATAACCAGGTTATAGAAGGTATGGGGAAAATTGGTGTTTTAGTTGGTTTAGAGTCTGAGGCAGATAATGATCAATTAGAAGATTTAGGAAAAAAAATAGCTATGCATATTGCAGCAACAAATCCAATTTCAGTTAGCATTGAAGATATACCAGCAGATGTACTCGAGAGAGAGAAAAGCATTTTAGTAGAAGAGGCTAGATCATCCGGTAAACCTGAAGAAATAATTGAAAAAATGACTGAAGGAAGATTGAAAAAATATTATCAGGAAAGCGTTCTTCTTGAGCAAATTTTTGTTGTTGATGGGGAAAGCAAAATTTCAGATATTCTCAATTCACTGGACAAACCAGTTAAAATTATTGAGTTTGTTAGAATGGGTCTCGGTGAAGGAATTGAAAAAAAGAATGAAGATTTTGCAAATGAAGTCGACTCACTGATTTCGTAGTTTGACTAATATAATGGAGTCTTGATGAATGCAGCTAAATTAAAAAGAGTTCTTCTAAAGATATCTGGAGAATCTCTAATGGGTGTTGACTCATATGGAATAGATGTTTCTACTGTAGATAGAGTTGCCAAAGAAATTTCACAAGTATGTAAATTAGGAATTGAAATCTGCCTAGTCATTGGAGCCGGTAACATATTTAGAGGGTTATCCGGAGCTGCAGCTGGAATGGATAGAGCTAGCGCTGACTATATGGGTATGTTAGCCACTGTAATGAATTCTCTAGCAATGCAGAACTCTCTTGAAAGGCTAGGTTTTCAAACAAGAATTCAATCAGCGATTTCAATGACTGAGGTTTGTGAAACCTATACAAGAAGAAGAGCTATTAGGCATATGGAAAAAAATAGAATTGTTATATTTGCTGCAGGCACAGGGAATCCATATTTTACAACAGATACCGCTGCCGCACTTAGGGCTAGTGAAATGGATTGTGATGCAATTTTCAAAGGAACAAAGGTTGATGGCATATATGATAAAGACCCTATTGAGTACAAAGAAGCGAACAAGTTTGAAAAAATTACTTATAGTGAGGTTTTATCAAAAAATTTAAGAGTATTGGACTCTTCAGCTGTTTCTCTTGCAAGGGACAATAATATACCGATAATAGTTTTTTCCATTAAAGAAAATAATGGTTTTTTGAATATCTTAAAAGGTAAAGGTAGTTATTCAGTAGTTGAGGGTTAGTAATGAGCGAAATTAATAAAGATGATCTAGTTAAAAGAATGGATGGAGCTATTAATTCATTTAGTGGCGACTTAGTTGGTTTAAGAACTGGAAGAGCATCAACTAATATGGTTGATGGTATTTCGGTTGATGCATATGGACAGAAAATGCCTATTGATCAAGTAGGCAGTATTTCTGTTCCAGAAGCAAGAATGATATCTATTCAAGTTTGGGATAAGGGATTAGTGGTAGCAGTTGAAAAAGCTATTCATGAATCTGGTCTAGGCTTAAATCCTCAGACTGATGGAGAATTAATAAGAATTCCAATACCCGAACTTAACGAGGAAAGGAGAGAAGAGCTCTCTAAGATTGCAGGTAAATATGCCGAGCAATCTCGTGTAGCAATAAGGAATGTTAGAAGAGATGGAATGGATGAGATAAAAAAAATTGAAAAAGATGGAACTGTAGGAAAAGATAGGGCTGTAGATTTATCTAATGAAGTCCAAGAACTTACAGATGATTATATAAAAAAAATAGATGAAATGTTGTCTCAAAAAGAAAATGAAATTCGACAAGTTTAAGCTTCATGTTAAATCATTCCTCTAAAAATGAAGTAAAAAAAGAAATCTCGCATATTGCTTTAATCATGGATGGTAATGGAAGGTGGGCTAGCTCAAGAGGATTACCTAGATATGAAGGTCATGTTAAGGGTTTAAGAACATTAAGAAAATTACTTCGTGATCTAAAAGATTCAAAATTAGATTATTTAACTTTATTTACCTTTTCAATTGATAATTGGAAAAGACCAAAAGAAGAAACATCAAAATTAATGCAGTTATTAAGAAAGTTTATTTCAAATGATCTTTCTGAGTTACATAATAATAATGTTAGAATAAGAGTAATAGGCAGTAGAGCTGAGATTCCTAAAGATATAGTTGATCTTATCAAGGGAGCAGAATCACTTACTGCTAATAATACTGGTTTATATCTTCAAATAGCCTTTAATTATAGTGGGAGACAGGAAATTATAAATGCTACAAAAAAAATTGCTATTGCTTCTTCTAAAGGTGAGATCGATCCTAATAAGATTAATAATACAATTTTTGAGAACAATTTATATTCCGCAGGCGTACCTGACCCAGATTTAATTATTAGAACTGGTTCAGAGAAAAGAATATCAAATTTCCTATTGTGGCAATTATCTTATTCAGAAGTTTATTTTGAAGAATGTTTATGGCCAGATTTCGATAAAAATAAGTTAGATATTGCAATTAGTGATTATAAAAGTAGATCAAGAAGGTTCGGAGATATCCTTAATGAGTATAGATGAATGTTTTCAGATTTTAAAATAAGATCTTTGACAGCAGCTGGATTAGCTTTTCTTTGCTTTCTTGCACTTTTTCTCGGTCATTTTTATTTAAAATTATTTATTTGTTTTCTCTCGGCAATTCTTTTTTTTGAATGGATGCGTATCATTTCTCAAACTCAGTGGATTATTAGAGGCGTTATTGCTTTAGTTTTTTCGTCTTTTGTTTATTTTACTGATGATTATACAGCTTTAGATTTATTATTTATAATTTCTGGATCAATAATAATTTCATCCTTTTCTGCTTACTTTAATATTTCTGCTTTTTGGTCTTGTTTCGGTTTTATATATGTCTTAACTAGCTTGTGTTTTTTAGAATATATAAGAAATTTTGAAAATGGATTACTTGCGATATTATTAATTATTTCAACTGTTATGATCTCTGATACTTCTGGTTATGTATTCGGTAAATATTTTTCTGGACCAAAAATTTTCAAAAATATATCCCCTAAAAAAACTTATTCTGGTTTTATTGCATCAATAACGCTAGGTACTCTATGGTTTTCAATGCTATCGTTGATTTATTCACTTCATAAGCCAATTACTTTTATTTTAATTGGTCTATTTATTGTAGTTTTTTCAGTTACCGGTGATCTATTAATTTCTTATCTTAAAAGAAAAACAAATCTTAAAGATTCAGGAATTATTTTACCTGGCCATGGAGGACTATTTGATAGAGCAGATAGCATAATAAGTGTTTTCTTTGTTTTGTTACCTTTAGCAATCTTAATGGGTCAATTAGATAATCCTATCAAAATTATTTTAGGATAATATTATGACCAAAAAAACTATATCAATATTTGGCTCTACAGGATCAGTTGGTACTACAACTCTTAACATTTTAAGAGAAAATAAAGAAATATTTGATGTGAAAATTTTGACAGGATATAAAAATATCAATGATCTTGCTTCATTGGCAAATGAGTTCAATCCTGAAGCTATATGTTTTGCTAATGAATCTGATTTGGAGCAAGTGAAAAAGAAAATTAATTACGATGAAGTTGAATACTATTTTGGAGATGATGGCCTGTTAGAGTGTTCAAAAGTTAGTGTAGATATAGTGATTGCAGGAATAGTGGGTTTAGCAGGTCTTCCTCCATTACTTGAGTCTATTAAAAGTTCAAAAAAAGTTTGTATTGCAAATAAAGAGTGCTTTGTTTCAGCCGGTTCTTTAATAATGAATGCAGCAAACAAATATAAAACTCAAATTTTACCTCTAGATAGCGAACATAGTGCTATTTTCCAAATTCTCGAAAATACAAATAATGATGTAAAGGATATATTTCTTACTGCTTCGGGAGGGCCTTTTTATAAGTATTCTAGTGATGAGCTCTTAAAAGTTAAAGTTGATGATGCTATCAAAAACCCAAATTGGGTTATGGGTAAGAAAATATCTGTAGACTCAGCCACTTTAATGAATAAAGGCTTAGAAATAATTGAAGCAAAACATTTATTTAATTTAGATGAAAGTAAAATAAAAGTCGTAATTCACAGACAGTCAATAGCTCATGGAATAGTTTCATTTGAGGATAATACTTTTTTGGCTGCTTTTGGATATCCAGATATGACTCATCCTGTAAAATACGCTATTTTTTATCCAAACAACTATAATAATAAAAGTCAAAAAATGAATATTGAATTACTAAATAACCTATCATTTGAAGCAGTTAATGAAGAAGAATACCAAGCTTTAAAGCTTGTTAGGTCAGTTTTGAAAGGTAATGATAAGGAGAAATCTATAATTCTTAATTCTTCTAATGAAGTTGCTGTAAAAGCTTTTCTTGATAAAAAGATTAGATTCATAGATATTTTGGTTGTAGTTGAAGAATCTATAGAATATGTTTCGAAACTATTAGGAAATGAAACTATAAATTATAGCGATAATCTTGATAATATTTTATATTTAGATAGCCTAACAAGACAAAAAACAGAGGAACTTATTAAATTAAGAATTTAAATGGATATAATTCAATTAATCATTCAGTATTTACCAACCGCCATACAGTATTTTTTGGCTTTTGCTTTATTAATAACTGTTGTCGTTTTTATACATGAATTAGGCCATTATTCTGTTGGAAGATGGTGTGGTATCGGTGTTGAGACATTTTCAATAGGAATGGGAAAGCAGGTTTGGGGAAAAACAGATAAATATGGAACGCTATGGAGAGTAGCTATTCTTCCAATCGGTGGTTATGTAAAATTTTGCGGTGATGAAGACCCTTCCGGAAAAAAATCAGAAGTATCTAAAAATATCAAAGATGATATAAATTTTCATAATAAATCAGTTTGGAAAAAAATTGCAACTACTGCTGCAGGACCATTATTTAACTTTATTTTAGCAATTTTTATTTTCTCAATTATTTTCTTTTTTAGAGGCGAAAGCCTTGTTCAGCCATATGTAGGTCAAGTTGTTGATGAATCGCCAGCTCATAACTCAGGCTTGAAGGCGGGCGATGAAATTATTTATGCAGATAATAAAGAAATTTTATATTTTAATGATTTAAGGGATTATGTGCTTGAGAATCCTAAAAATGAAATCGAATTAACAATTATAAGAGATGCGGTGGAGAAAAAAATATTTTTAACGCCCGAGATTATTTCCGCTAAGGATAGATTTGGAAATGACTATTCAAGCGCTAGAATTGGAGTAATTGGTAGCCAAAATCCTGAACATATTGAGTTAAAAAAATATGGCTTTATTACCTCTATTTATCGCGGCTCATATGAGACATATAATCTTTCTGCAAAAATTTTAAGTTATCTAGGAAAGTTAATTGCAGGTAGAGAATCCATTGATCAAATGGGTGGTCCAATAAAAATTATCCAAATTTCTGGTGAAATATCTAATTATGGTATTATACCATTATTAGCTTTAATAGCAGCTATTTCAGTAAATTTAGGAATAATTAATCTTTTACCTATTCCTGTATTAGATGGAGGGCATTTACTCTACTATTCTTTAGAGGTTGTTAGAGGAAAGCCTCTTAGTCAAAAAACACAAGAAATTGGCATGCAGATCGGAATGAGCCTTTTAATTGCTTTGATGATATTTGTTACTTTTCTTGATATAAGTCGATTATAAAATTTTTGTATAAGAAAAAAAAGGATCGATATGTTTAAATACAATCTGGCAGTATTTATAAAATCTTTACTTTTATTTTCTGTATTTTCATCAATAATATATGCCCAGGAAACGATTGATAATCAATCTATTCAATCATCACAAATATATGAAAGAATTATGTTTATTGAGGTTAGGGGATCTCAAAGAATTGAATCAGATACAATAAAGTCCTATATGACAGTTAAACCTGGCGATCTTTATGATGATGCGGAGGTGGATAGATCTTTAAAGATTCTATTCAACACAGGATTATTTGCTGATGTTGCTATCAGATATGAAAATTCAGGTTTAATAGTCTTTGTTATTGAGAATCCAATAATTAATCGTATTGATTTTGAGGGGAATAGCGCTCTTAAAGATGATAAATTTGAAGAGGAGATTGAATTAGGTCCTAGATCTGTTTATACCAGATCAAAGGTACAAGCTGATGTTCAAAGATTAATAGAGTTATATAGGAGATCAGGAAGATTTTCTGCTTTTATAGAGCCTAAGGTTATTAGGCAACCTCAAAATAGGATTGATCTTATTTTTGAGATAACTGAAGGTCCAACTACAGGCGTTTCTTCAATTAATTTTCTAGGAAATAGAAGTTTTCGTGATAGAAAATTAAAAAGCCAATTAGTAACAAAAGAGTCAAAATGGTGGCGTTTTTTCTCTTCAGATGATTCATATGATCCAGATAAATTAGCTTATGATAGAGAGCAAATTAGAAAATTTTATCTAGATGAGGGTTATGCTGACTTTCAAGTTGTATCTGCTGTTGCTGAATTGACTAAAGATGGAAACAACTTTGTAATAACATTCGTTTTAGATGAAGGTCAGATTTATGAGTTCGGGGAATCTTCTATTGAGAGTTCTCTTGAAAATATGAATACAGATGAACTGTTGTATCTTATTGAGCATAGAAGAGGCAATCAATACAAAGCTACAGACATTGATATTACAGTAGATGCATTAACTTTGGCCGTTGGAGAGGAGGGCTACGCCTCTGCTGAGGTAAGACCTAGAGTTAGAAGAAAGAGAGAAGAGGGTATTGTTGATATCGTCTACTCTATTGATGAAGGGCCAAGGGTTTATATTGAAAAGATCAATATTAATGAAAATACAAGAACTAGGGACGAAGTGATAAGACGTGAATTGAGGGTTTCTGAGGGTGATGCATATAATAAAGTTTTAATTGATAGATCAGAAACTAAGATAAAATCCCTAGGTTATTTTAGAGAAGTTGAAACATCCATCAGACCTGGTACTGAAGAAGATAGGATGATTGTTGATTTTGAGGTTGAAGAACAACCTACAGGTGAGTTAAGTCTAGGTGCAGGCTTTTCCTCAGCAGAAAGCTTATTATTAGAAATAGGAATTTCAGAGAGAAATTTATTGGGCAGAGGTCAGTCAGTTCGTTTGAACATATCTACATCAGAAAGAAGAAAACAATTTGAAATAGGCTTTACTCAACCTTATTTTTTAGGCAGAAGACTAACTGCTGGTTTTGATATTTTTCATATTGATAATGATTACAGAAGGTATTCATCTTATCGATCGACTCAATCAGGCGCATCAATAAGAGCTGTTTGGCCTATGGCGGAATATGCAAGTCTTTCAGTATTTTATAGATATTTAAAAGAGGAGATTTCAAGTTATTTTTTCCAAAGTGGCTATAATTTAGCCGATGACTATAACGCTAACAAATCTGAAATTGGATATAGTTATGTTATAGATACAAGAGATGATCCAATTGATACAACTCGTGGATGGACATTTTCTTTTGGCCAGGATATTGCAGGCCTAGGTGGTGATTCTGAATACATTAGATCAAGCCTTGGAGGAAGATACTATTATGAAATAGCTCGTGATTGGGTTTTAAGTACAGGAGCAAATGCAGGTTATATATATAATTATGGTAGTAAGGATTTAAGAATTAACGACAGATTTTTTAAAGGTGGAAACACCTTTAGAGGATTTGATAGAGCTGGAGTAGGTCCAAAAGAAAAAATTACTGACCGTCCTAGAGGAGCAGAGTTTTTTGCTATCGGTACACTTGAGGTGACAGTTCCATTGGGTCTCCCTGATGAGTTTGGTCTTAGAACTGCATTATTTACTGATTTTGGTATCATAGGAAAAAATGATGATGAGGATAGAGTTCTAAATACATATAGAGCCCAAGAACTTATGGGAGATATTGACAGCCCATTTTATAATCTATCGGAATTACTTAACCAAAATTATTCAGCTATTGATGCAGCATGTAGAAATGATAGCGCAGGTTTAAATGAAATTTACGGTACTTTATGTACTAGATTTGTTGATGATGCAACTTTCAGAGCTACTGTTGGTGTAACACTTAACTGGAATTCACCTTTCGGGCCTATTCGTTTTGATATAGGAAGAGCTGTGGTTAGTGAAGACTATGATGATGCTAAATTCTTTAGATTTAGCGGTGGAACAAGATTCTAATAATTTTTTAGAATAGTAACTTGTTGTAACATATATTCATTGGAATATTTTTATTGATTGATTTAAGCAAATTCTATAGTTATCTTGCAATTC
>CETH01165133.1_pt1 | contig 16634 bp, 12 predicted proteins | sample 361461 | NCBI WGS metagenome assembly CETH01 (sample SAMEA2622695, study PRJEB7988) | marine metagenome | isolation source: saline water (ENVO:00002010), including
CAGAAAATTTCAGTCATTTTGTAAGTGAGGTTAGAAAGAAATATCCAACTAAAACAATAATAGCTGGTAATGTTGTTACGGCTGATATGACTCAAGAACTTGTATTAAGTGGAGCAGATATTGTTAAAGTGGGAATTGGCCCTGGAAGCGTTTGTACAACAAGAATCCAAACTGGTGTTGGTTATCCTCAATTAAGTGCGGTACTAGAATGTGCTGATGCAGCACATGGACTTGGAGCGCATATCATTGCTGATGGAGGTTGCACAAGTCCAGGTGATGTTGCCAAAGGATTTGGTGCAGGCGCAGATTTTGTAATGCTGGGAGGAATGTTGGCAGGACACAAAGAGGGGGGTGGCAAAATTATCAATGATAATGGAAAGAATTTTATCGAATTTTATGGATCAAGTTCAGAAGAAGCTAATGAAAAACATTATGGTGGTTTAGCAAATTATAGATCATCAGAGGGAAAAAAAGTTAGAATTAAATACAGATCTTCTTTGGATAAGACTGTTAAAGATATTTTAGGAGGTATCCGTAGCAGTTGCACTTATGTAGGAGCACCTACATTAAAACAATTAAGTAAGTGTACAACTTTTGTAAGAGTTAACAATCAATATAATGATGTTTTTGGTAAGATTTAAATTAGTAGCCTATAGCTAATCCATCTTTTCTAGGATCAGAACCTCCTATTAAAATACCTTCTTTTCTGTCAATAATAATTCCCTGACCTCCACCAATACCTTCTTCAACAATTTCAATGTCATGACCAAGATTAGATAAATTCTCAATACAAGTCTTTGAAAAAGAATTTTCTAATTTCAATTTACCATTCAGAGCAAATGCTCTTTTTGCATCAATTGCTTCTTGCATGCTCATTCCAAAATCATAAATATTTTGTAAAACATTTGATTGTCCAATTGGTTGATACTGCCCTCCCATTACACCAAAAGACATTATAGTTTCATTATTTTGGTTTGTTAATAGACCTGGTATTATAGTATGTAATGGTCTTTTTTGTGAGTCAATACAATTTGGGTGACCTTCTTCTAATCTAAAGTTTACTCCACGATTTTGAAATAAGATTCCTGAGTTTTCTGAACAAATACCGCTTCCAAATGCATGACAGATAGAATTAATAAAAGAAACTGCATTAAGGTCATCATCAACAACTGTTAAATATACAGTTTCAGGATGCGAAGTAACATATGAATTTTTTGAATTATATACTTTCGTTAAATCAATTTTATTAAATAGATTATTAATACAATCATCACTCATTAAATATCCAATATCTATATTTATAAAATTTGGATCCCCAATAATAGTTTCTTTAATTTCAAAGCAAATTTTTGTTACTTCAGCTTGAATATGAAATCTCAATGGATCAAAATAATTATAATTATCCCAATCAAATTTATCTAAGAGTTTCATCATTAAATGAACTACTAAGCCAGGACCATTTGGTGGACATTGGTGAATTATATAGTTTTTGTAATCTGAAATTAAAGTATCTGAAAAAATTGTATTTTGATTATAAAAATCCTCTTCAGTATGAAGACCACCTAGTTTATTTAAACTTCTAATCATATCTTGTGCGATTTCTCCCTCATAAAAACCCTTTGCACCCTTCTTACCAATCACAGAGAGAGTATTTGCTAATTTAGGATTTGCAAATTTGGTTCCAAAAGGAGGAGCTTTATTATTTTTTAAAAATGCATTTTTAGTTATTTTGTTCTTTTTTAATTTTTCTTCATTTTTTTTCCAATATAATGCCTCTACTTCATGTATTGGAAAACCCTCTTTTGCATAGTATATTGCAGTAGTAAAAAGCTTTTCAAATTCTAACTTGCCATATTTTTTATGCATTTCATACCATGCATGAACAGCTCCTGGAATCGTTACTGAATGGGCACTTAACAATCCGATTGAGTCAATTTTATTCTTTTTAAAGTAATTTAAATTCGCTTTTTTTGGAGATATTCCAGAACCATTAACAGAAACAGCTTTTTTATTGTTCATCTTTACAATTGCAAAACAATCACCACCAACACCAGTTGATCCTGGCTCCACAACAGACAATACAGCTGAAGCCGCAATTGCAGCATCAACTGCATTTCCTCCAATTTTTAAAATATTAATTGCTTCTTGAGAACTTAATGGCTGAGAAGTAGCAACCATAGCATTATTAGCTAATACATTAGATCTTCCAGGTTTATATATTTTTCTCATATTTAAGTTAATTTAAATATATGTTTGACAAACTTATGCATAGAATTTATTAGCTTTTCTACTATGAAAGTTAGATGTTCACTAAAATCTGCAAAAACTAGGGATAAAGACTGCAAGCTTGTAAGAAGAAAAGGCAGAATTTATGTTATTAATAAAAAAAACCCTAGAATGAAAGCTCGTCAGGGTTAATAATTTTCAGCAATATATTTTTCAGCTTCTAAAGCCGCCATACATCCCATACCAGCTGCAGTTACAGCTTGCCTGAAGGTTTTGTCTTTAACATCTCCAGCGGCGTAAACACCTTCAATGCTAGTCTCTGTGCTATCTGGTTTTGTGATTATATAGTTTTCATTATCCATTTTAATTTTATCTTTAAATAGAGATGTTGCAGGATCATGTCCAATAGCAATAAATGCACCTGTAGCTTTTACAATTTTATTACTTTTATCATTAACATTTTTTAATTTTATTTCCTTTAAAGAAAGAGGTTCTTCTGAACCTAAAAATTCTTCAACAATATGATCCCAAATTATTTCTATTTTTGGATTTTTTAAAAGCCGATCTTGGAGAATTTTTTCAGCCCGTAATTTATCGCGTCTATGAATTAAAGTTACTTTAGAAGCAAAATTAGTTAAATAAAGAGCTTCCTCAACAGCGCTATTTCCTCCTCCAACAACAATAATATTCTGATCTTTGAAAAAAAAACCATCGCAGGTAGCACATGCTGAAATACCAAACCCCTTGAACTTATTTTCTGATTTTATATTTAGCCACCTTGCTTGAGCTCCTGTAGCTATAATTACAGTTTTCGATGAAAAATTTAATCCCGAATCAGTCTTTGTTTTGAAAATATCGCCTGTGAAATCTACTTCATTAACAATGTCGTTATGAAACATTGTTCCTACTTTTAATGCTTGTTCCTTCATTTGTTCCATTAACCAAGGACCTTGAATTACATCACCAAAGCCTGGATAATTTTCAACATCAGTTGTAATAGTTAGTTGTCCACCGGGTTCTAATCCAGAAACTAAATGCGGTTTAAGATTTGCTCTTGCGGCATATATTGCTGCTGTATAACCTGCTGGACCTGAACCTATAATTAAAACATCTGTATTAATAAAATTATTCATTTGTTAAATATTGTTTTGATTATTTAATTTTCAACTGGCCAATCTGTTTTAAAAGTTACATAATTGATTTGAATACAACGTCTTTCTTTCTTTATCTCTTTAAGCTCAAGTCCATGCCATGTATCCTGTCCTGATGAAAAAAAATATCCATTATTATGCCTGTATTTTATAGTCTTTATTAATTTAAAATCATCATCATAAAGATCAGTTCCTAAACTATCTGATTCCTTGTAAGGATTTGCCCATACCATCATTGTCATTAACTTTTCAGGGATGTCTTTATGAGGTTTAAGCCAAAAACCTTTCTTATCTCCAATTACTTCTAATCTAACAAAAGACTCACTCAAATTTTTTCCAATTAAACTACCTATTTTTTGATAAAAACTCTTCTTCTGTAAATTTTTTATTACTTTTGTTAAATTTGGATATAAATCAGAGTTTGCTGAGTCTAAAAATAGTCTTAATTTGCCATCAACACCCCCTCCTGTATGATCTGCTGCTCGAGTACCGTCATATGTTCTGGTACCATCTGGGATTTGTGAAAAAGAAATTTCATTTAATGCTTCCGTATCCAAACAATCATATATTTCCCAGTGTTCAAATGGGTTTATTTCATGTTTTAATTTATCTATGTTCATTAATTTTCTTCTATAATTTTTTTTTTGATAATACTAGCAATTCTTTTAGATTCATTCAATGAGTCATAAGTCCATTTTTCAAGAGTCTGAAATTTATTAAGATTTCTTGTAATACCTAGTTTATTAAATTCTTTATGGAAATTTTCTATTCTTTTGCTTTTTCTTTTGAATGGTAAATGAAAGACATACAAAGGTTTAGATGATATAGCACATTCACTTATCATTGATGTAGAATCAGAAGTAACAACAAAATATGATGAATTTTTTAGGGCATATTCATAAGGATTCTCAAGCCCACCCGTCCAAACTGAAGATATTTTTCCAATTTTTTTTATTAATATTTCTTTTAATAAATTTGATGTTCTTCTTGAAGTTATAACGAGTAATTTTAAGTTATTATTAAGTTTTTTAATTTCAATAATTTGATTGCATAGATTAATTATCTCTTTTTTACCAAAATGATAGTGCTGATTATCTCCACCAATAATACAAGTTAACAAATTATTAATACTATTATTTTGTAAGTTAGAAAAATGATGTAAAGCTCCAACAGAGTTTATTACGTTATATCCAAAATAATTATCATGATTAGGTGAAACAACATAATCAAAATTAGTGTTTGATACTTTAGGATTTTGAATATGAATATTTATAAGATTTTTATTTTTTTTTTTTAAATATAGAGATAAATATACACTCTTCCTGCCACAAGTAATTAATAAGTCAGGTATTTTTTTTTCATCAAAATCATTTTTAAAAATCCATCTATAAATAGGAAGAATTCCTGGTTGTAATTTACTCCATGGAAAAATAATTTTTGTTTTTAATTCAGTTATATTGTTACTAATTTCATTTGCTAATCCGTTAGCTTGACTAATCATTCCCTCAGAGCCATCTGTGGCTGTCCAAATTTTTAAATTATCAAATTTCAAATGTATTTTACTGATTTTATTGTGAAGGATTTAGTTCCTTTTGGGCTATTAATTTCTACTACATCTTCTACATTTTTATTAATTAAACCTTTAGCTAATGGACTCGATACAGATAATTTTTTGTTTTCAATATCAGATTCATACTCACCAACTATTTGATATATAGAAATATTTCCTGTTTCATCATCTTCAATTTCTACCGTAGCTCCAAATTTTATGTCATTACTTTTTATACTTTTAACATCTATTACTTCAACTCTGCTTACAACACTTTCTAGATCAGAAATTTTACCCTCTATTAAACTTTGCTGCTCTTTAGCATATTGATATTCAGCATTTTCTGATAAATCTCCATGGCTTCTTGCTTCAGAAATAGCACTAATAATATCTGGCCTGTCTTTATTTAGTAATTTTTTTAATTCTGCCTGAAGATTTTCAAATCCTTTTGCGGTCATTGGTATTTTATTCATTTTTGCATGATGATATAATTTTTTTTTAAGTCAATAAAATTAAGATAAATCTTGTAAACTCTTAACTTTTAAAGTGTTTTTTTTCAAGTGCTCAATTGTGTCAACTGCTACCTTTGCTCCAGCAATAGTAGTATAGTAGGGAATATTATTTGTTAGAGATGTTCTTCGTATGCTATAGCTATCTCTTATAGACCCTTGAGTTTTAGTTGTATTAATGACTAAATCAATCTCATTATTTTTTATAGCATCTACAATGTGGGGACTACCTTCTTTGACTTTATTTATTGATTCTATGATCAGATTATTTTCTTTTAAAAATTTAACTGTACCTTTAGTGCCAACTATTATAAAATTTAAATCAATTAATTTTCTTACTAATTCTAAAATAAATTTCTTATTATTGTCATCTATTGATATGAATACCTTCCCTTTGTTTGGTAAAATATTTCCAGAGGCTATTTGACTTTTAGCAAATGCTGAAAGAAAAGTTTTATCAATACCCATAACTTCTCCAGTAGATTTCATTTCTGGTCCTAAAACTAAATCTACTCCATCAAATTTATTAAAAGGAAATACAGACTCTTTAACATTATAAGTATTTATTTCATTTATTTTGGTACTTAATAAATTATCATCAAGTAAATCACCAATCATAACTTTTGCAGCAATTTTTGCAATTGGTATACCTCTAGCCTTTGCTACAAATGGTACTGTTCTACTGGCTCTTGGATTTACTTCTAAAACATAGATATCATTATTTTTTACAGCCAATTGGGTATTCATTAGACCTATAACTTTAATACGCTCTGCTATTTTTGATACCCAGTTGATGATTTTGTCTTGGATATTTGAATCAATAGAAAAAGGAGGTAAAGAACAGGCACTATCACCAGAGTGGATACCTGCCTCTTCAATATGTTCCATGATGCCTGCAATAAAAATATTTCCTTTCTTGTCTCTTATTAAATCTACATCTATTTCTGTGGCGTTTTCAAGATATTGATCTACCAAAACAACATTATTAGAGGACTCATCTAACGCATTTTTTGTGAATGAGTTTAAGTTTTCTTTATTATATGCAATTTCCATAGCCCTACCACCCAAAACATAAGAAGGTCTTATTAAAACTGGATATCCAATTTTATCTGCAATTTCTTCAGCTTCATTAACATTTTTAGCAAAACCATTTTTTGGTTGATCAATTTTTAAATTTGTAAGTGTTTCACTAAATCTATCTCTATCTTCAGCTAAATCAATTGCTTTAGTTGATGTGCCAAGAATTTTTACTCCCGCTTTTTCTAATTCATTAGCAATTTTTAGTGGTGTTTGTCCTCCAAATTGAACAAAAATTCCCAGGACATTACCATTTTGATTTTCTTTGTTATAAATTTCTAGAACACTTTCAGTTGTTAATGGCTCAAAGTATAGTCTATCAGCTGTGTCATAATCTGTCGAAACTGTTTCAGGATTACAATTAATCATTATGGTTTCAATACTTTTTTCTTTCAAAGCATATACAGCATGAACGCAACAATAATCAAATTCAATCCCTTGGCCTATTCTATTCGGACCGCCACCAAGAATTAAAACCTTTGTATTTTCAGTAGGATTAGCCTCACAATATTTTACATTTTCAAAACTCCAATCATAACTTGAATACAGATAAGGTGTTTTAGATGAAAATTCACCTGCGCAAGTATCAACTAGTCTATAAATTGGAGTTATATCATTTTTATTTCTTAGTCTTCTGATTTCTATCTCTGAACAATTTTTTATCTTAGCAATTTTTTTATCACTAAAACCATTTTGTTTAGCTAACAAAAGAATTTCCTTAGTTAAATCATTAAATTTTAAAAAGTTTTCAATTTCAACAATAGATTTTAATTGTGCAATGAACCAATTATCATACTTTGTTATTTTATTAATTTCAACTTGATCGATACCAAGTCTTAGTGCATGACCAATCGTTAAAAGTCTTTGTGAGGATTTTATTTTAAGATCATGTAATATACTTTTTTTATCTATATTTATATTCTTAGGACTGTCTAATCCATCTAATCCATACTCAAGTGAACTAAATCCTTTTTGTAAACTTTCATTAAAAGACCTCCCTATACTCATGGTTTCGCCAACAGATTTCATAGAAGTTGTTAAATTTGAGTCTGCACCAGTAAATTTTTCAAATGTGAATCTTGGTATTTTTGTTACTATATAATCAATTGTTGGCTCAAAACTTGCTGGAGTTATTTTCGTTATGTCATTTTTTAATTCATCTAAAGAGTAACCTACAGCTAATTTTGCTGCTATTTTAGCTATAGGAAAACCAGTTGCTTTTGAAGCCAAAGCAGAAGATCTGCTTACTCTTGGGTTCATTTCAATAACATTAATCTCTCCATTATTTGGATTTATAGCAAATTGAACATTTGACCCTCCTGTATCGACCCCAATTTTTTGTAAAACTTTGATACTAGCGTTTCTTAATTGTTGATATTCTTTGTCAGTTAAAGTTAAAGATGGAGCAACTGTAATACTATCGCCTGTATGAACACCCATAGGGTCAATATTTTCAATGGAGCAAACAATTATACAATTATTTCTGTTATCTCTTACAACTTCCATTTCAAATTCTTTCCAACCAGATACTGATTTTTCTATTAATATTTGATTGGTAGGACTTGCACTTAAACCTCTTTGAGAAAGTTCATCAAATTCTTGATCAGTATATGCAACTCCACCACCAGTTCCTCCTAATGTAAAGCTTGGTCTAATAACAAGAGGCAATCCAAGTTTTTGTTTGACTTCAACAGCTTTTGAAAATTCTTCAACAATAATACTTTCTGGACATTTTAATCCAATTTCTCTCATTGCGTCTTTAAACTTTTGTCTATCCTCAGCTAATTCTATAGCTTCTGGATTAGCACCTATCATCTTAACTCTATGCTTTTTTAATATACCTGATTTAGAAAGTTCCATTGATACATTTAATGCTGTTTGACCACCCATTGTTGGCAGTAATGCATCTGGCTTCTCAATAATTATTATTTGTTCTAAGAATTCTTTTGTAATAGGTTCAATGTAAGTTTTATCTGATAAATTTGGATCAGTCATTATTGTAGCAGGATTTGAATTTACTAATATTATTTCATAACCTTCTTCTTTTAGAGATTTACATGCCTGAGCACCGGAGTAATCGAATTCACAAGCTTGTCCAATAACAATTGGTCCTGCGCCTATTATAAGTATTTTTTTTATATCTTTTCTTTTAGGCATTTTTATCAACTAATTTATAAAATTCCTCAAAAAGATAAGAGCTATCATGTGGTCCCGGACTTGCTTCAGGATGATATTGTACACTAAATAAAGGAAAACTTTTATGTTTAATTCCTTCATTAGATCCATCAAATAATGAAACATGTGTTTCAATAATTTCATTTGATAAACTTGTTCTATCCACTTCAAAACCATGATTTTGGGAAGTTATTTCAACAGTTTTATTAATAAGATTTTTTACAGGTTGATTAGCTCCACGATGACCCTGATGCATTTTTTTGGTTTTTGCACCTAAGGCTAAACTTATAATTTGATGACCTAAACAAATTCCAAAAATAGGTATTTTTAATTTAATTAATTCGATAATAGTGGGTAATATAATTTTTGTAGTTGCATCAGGATCTCCTGGACCATTTGATAAAAAAATTCCTTTTGGTTTTTTTTGTAAAATCTGCTTTATACTAGCTGCAGCAGGTAAAATATTTGTTTGAAAATTTAATTCATTTAAATTTCTTAAAATATTTTGCTTAATTCCAAAGTCTAAACAAACAATTGGAAATTTTTTATATTTATTTTTATTTGAACTACTATTCCATAATTTGTCATTCCAAACATATTCCTCTTTCGAAGAAACAATTGTTGCTAAGTCTAAATTTTCTAGACCATTCCATTCTTTTAATAAGTTTTGAAGTTCTTTAAATGTTGTTTTATCATCTCCAAAATTAATTAGAGCTACTTTTTTTGCACCCTCATTTGAGAGTTTTCTGGTTATATATCTAGTATCTATACCTGCTATTGCAGGAATTTTATTATTTATCAAAAATGAATTAAGGCTATGTTTTGCTCTCCAATTTGAAAAGCTGCCTATTATTTGATTAAATATACACCCTTCAGCATATATTTTATTAGACTCAAGATCTTCACTATTGGTGCCAACAATACCAATATGTGGGAATGTGAATGTAATAATTTGTTTTGCATAAGATGGATCAGTTAGAGTTTCCTGATATCCAGTTTGAGATGTATTGAAACATAATTCTGCAATTACAGATTTTTTTACTCCAAGTCCATACCCCCAAAGGATTTCTCCATCATCAAAAATTAAAGCTGCTGATTTTGGATTTAATTGTAGTTTTAAAGAACTTTCCGGCAGCATTATTTGTTTAGAAATGATGGATTACTAGGCATTTTGAAAACTTTAGTCAAGGATTAGTTGAAATTGAATATAACAGTTATATTATTAACTAATTTAATAATTAATCGATTCTAACTAAGGTGAGAAAATGAGCATAAGAGAAACAATTGACAATAATTATAAAAATTCAATTAAAGACAAAGATCAGAATAAAATTGATACTCTTCGACTTATAAAGAGTGCTATAAAAGATAAAGATATAGCTTCTAGATCAAGTTCAGACAAAGAAGGTATAAGTGATCAAGAAATCTTAACTTTACTTGTAAATCTTGTAAAACAAAGAAAAGACTCAATTGAGCAATTTCAAAAAGCAAAAAGAGAGGATTTAGTTAAAAAAGAACAGGATGAAATTGACGTAATAAATCAATATTTACCAAAACAAAAATCTGAAAATGAAATAAAAAATATTGTAAATGAAATTATACAAAAAAATGATCTTAAAAGCTTAAAAGATATGGGGAAATTAATGAGCTTAATAAAAAAAGATTACTCAGGAGAGGTTGATATGGGATTGGTTGGAAAAATTGCCAAATCTGAACTTGACAATTAATGGCTTTTAATAAATTTGATCTAGAAAATATAAAATCTAAAATACCAATTTCTGGTGAAATAGAAAAAAAAACAAAACTTATTAAAAAAGGTAAAGATATATGGTGCTGCTGTCCATTTCATAATGAAAAAACGCCTTCTTGTAAAATCAATGATGATATTGGAACTTTTTATTGTTTTGGGTGTGGCGCAAAAGGTGATATTTTTACTATTTATCAAGAATTGTTTAATTATAATTTTTTGGATGCTGTAAAAGAATTGGCTCTAAAAGCAGGAGTTAAATTAAATTTAGAAAATAATTATATTAACGAAGATAAGAATAATAAAATTTTAGAGATATTAGAAGTTTCTACGAAGTGGTTTCAGAATAATTTACATGATGCAGATAAACAATGCTTAACATATCTTAAAACAAGAAAGATTTCAGATAACACAATACAAGCATTTAGATTAGGATATTCTTACAACAGCAAAACATCACTTTACAATTATTTAAAAAGTTTGTCTTTTCAAGATGATGAAATTTTAAAAAGTAACATTGTTAAAAAAGATAAAAACAATAGACCAAAGGATTTTTTTTATAAAAGATTAATATTTCCAATTATAAATTTACAAGGAATGGTTGTTGGATTTGGTGGTAGAGTATTAGATAATACAAATCCAAAATATATTAATTCTCCTGAAAGTGCTTTTTTTAAAAAAAGAAATATGCTTTTTAATTTAAATTTATCAAAAAGCTTAGCCAGACAGAAAAAAAACTTATTAATATGTGAAGGATATATGGATGTTATATCTTTATATGAAAAAAATATTCGATCTGTTGTTGCTCCATTAGGTACATCATTTACAGAAGATCAACTTAAATTATCATGGAGGTATGTAGATAAACCAACAATAATGTTTGATGGTGATGATGCTGGTAAAAGAGCTAGTTATAGAGCAGCGGTTATGTCTCTTCCGTATTTAATTCCAAATAAATCGATACAATTTATTAATTTACCAAATAATACTGACCCAGATAGTTTCTTGATTAATAATCAAAAAAATGAATTTATAGATCTTTTAAAAAAACCAACCCCTTTGATTAATTTTATTTTTGATACTTCTAGCTATGGAATTAGTTTAAATAATGCTGACCAAAAAATATCATATGACAAATATCTTGATGATTTAATTGAAACAATAAGAGATAGTAAAATAAAATTTTTTTATAAAAAAGAAATCAAAACACTTTTTTTTGAAAGGTTAAGAAATTATTCTAAAAAAAGTTTTTCAAATATTAAAACTCAGATTAGTCCATTAATGAAAAAACAAATTCATTCCTTTATAGCAAGTGCTTTTAATCATCCAAAGATTAGGAAAGATATTATTGAATTAATATTTGAAAATTTTGAACTTGAAACAATAGAAAATGAAATATTACATTTTCTTAATAGCCAAAATGTTAATCATAATACTAGTAAATTGTTAATTTCTTTAGACCCTAAAGCTCAAAAATTTGTTGAATCTAGTATACTAATTGATAAAATTTACCAACTTTTCCCATATTCTAGACCAAATTATGATGAAAACCAAACAATTATAGAAATACAAGAATCTGTTAAAAATTTGAATACAAGGCTTTCAAATTTGAAAAAAATAAATAAAAGCCTAGATACTTTTGGTAAAGAAAAAACATCTTTGAATTGGGAAGAGCTTCAAAGAATTAACAGGGAATTAGATAAAGATTATATAGATAATTAAAATGGCAAAAAAAAAGAAAATAATAAAAAAAGCAGCTAAGAAAAAAACTTCGAAAAAAAAGAAATTAGTAAAAACAACTATTAAGAAAAAAAATAATTCACCAAAAAAAACCAAAAAAACAGCTCAAAAAACAAAAAGCTTAAAAGTAAAAAAAAATATTTTAAAAAAAACGACAAAAAATAAAAAGCAAACTAACAAGAATAAAAGCAAGTTAAAAGATCAAAAAAAAACTTCTACAAAAGTTAAAAAAAATAATATCAAAACTCCAAAAAAACCAAAAAAAGTTGTCTCATTTGATGATCATATAAAAGATGTAATTACAAAACTTCTAGATAAACACAAAGTTGATGGGATTTATACACTAAAGATAATTGAAAAAGCTGTTCCTAAAAAATTTAGAATTCCAGAAAATGTTTCAAAAGTAGAAAGTTATTTAAAAGAAAATAAAATTACAATTGTTTCTGAAGCAGAAGCGGCAGCTTTAATAAAAGCAGCTAAAGAAGAAAAATCAAAAAATGAAGAAGATGGAGAAGAGGAGAAGAAACAAACTGGCAAAACCGATGATCCTGTAAGACTATATTTAAGAGATATGGGATCAGTAGAACTGCTTAGTAGAGAGGGAGAAATTGCAATAGCAAAAAGAATTGAAGCTGGAAGAGAAAAAATGATTGGAGCTATTTGTGAAAGTCCAATGACAATAAGATCAATTATAAATTGGAAGGACTCTATTAAGGATGGCACAATGTTGCTTAGAGATATCGTTGATCTAGAGGCTACTTACGACATGTCTGATATTAGTGATAACAAATTAGATGATACACTAAAATTAATTGAAGAAGCTGGTGAAGAAAAAAAAGATAAAAAAAATAAAGCATCAGCTGAAGACGTTAATGATGATAAAAACGAAAATGACTTAGAATCTAATAATGATGATGAAGATGATGATCTGAATGTTTCTCTGGCTGCTATGGAAGAAAAATTAAAACCCAAGGTTCTGAATGATTTTGATTATATTACAAAACTTTTCAAAAAACTTCAAAAGTTTAGTCACGATCTAATAAATGCTAATGCAAAAAATGAATCAATTTACAATAATATTGAAAAAAAATATAAAAAAATACAAAAAGATATGGTTATTGCTATGAAAGCAGTTCATTTTAATTCCACAACTATAGAAGCTTTAATGGAGTCTTTATATGAATTAAACAAAAAATTATTAGTTCGAGAGGGAAGAATGCTAAGAATGGCTACAAATGAAGGTGTAAAAAGAGACAATTTCATTGAGCAATATTTAAATTTTAATTTTGAAAAAAACTGGATACAAACACTACTTAATTTAGGTGATAAAGGCTGGGAAAAATTTGTTAATAAAAATCATATTGAAATAAATAAATTAATTGAAGAGATTAAAGAAATACAAGACGCTTCAGAATTGCCATTAAGTGAATTCAGAAGAATTGTAGGCACAGTTCAACAAGGAGAGAGATCTGCAAGTAGAGCAAAAAAAGAAATGATAGAGTCTAATTTAAGATTAGTTATATCTATAGCAAAAAAATATACAAATAGAGGTTTGCAGTTTTTAGACCTTATTCAAGAAGGAAATATTGGCTTAATGAAAGCAGTAGACAAATTTGAATATAGAAGAGGTTATAAATTTTCAACCTACGCAACCTGGTGGATACGTCAGGCAATCACAAGATCTATTGCTGATCAAGCAAGAACAATTAGAATTCCAGTACATATGATCGAAACTATCAATAAAATAGTAAGAACTACAAGACAAATAATGGCAGAAATTGGAAGAGAACCAACACCGAATGAACTTGCGGACAGACTGCACATGCCTTTAGATAAAGTTAAAAAAGTACTTAAAATTGCCAAAGAACCAATTAGTCTTGAAACACCTGTAGGAGATGAAGAAGATAGTTCCCTTGGTGACTTTATTGAAGATAAAAATGCTATGATACCAATAGATGCAGCAGTTAAAAGCTCATTAAGAGATACAACTACAAGAATTCTATCATCTCTTACCCCAAGAGAAGAGAGAGTATTAAGAATGAGATTTGGAATTGGAATGAATAGTGACCACACTTTGGAAGAAGTAGGTCAGCAATTTAGTGTTACGAGAGAAAGAATTCGTCAAATTGAAGCTAAAGCACTTCGTAAACTAAAACATCCAACCAGGGCAAGAAAACTTAAAACATTCTTAGACGAATAAATGGAGTTAACCCTGCTCGGTACAGGATGTCCAAGTGTAGATCACAAAAGATTTGGACCATCTAACTTAATCACGTCAAACAAAACTAAAGTTTTAGTTGATTGTGGTTCTGGGATAACACAAAGACTTCATCAACTTAAAGTTTCATCAGCTGATATTGATGCTTTATTTTTTACACATCTTCACTCTGATCATGCAGTTGATCTTTATCAATTAATAATTTCATCATGGCATTCTTACAGAACAAAACCATGGAAAATATATGGCCCCAAAGGTACAAAAAAATTTGTAAATAAAATTATGGATGCTTGGGCTGATGAGAGAAAGTTAAGAATATCTTATGAGGCAAGAGCAACAGCAAAAGCATTTGAAATGAATGTAATTGAATTTCAAACCTTAGGTAATATAAAAATCAAAGATATAAATATAAAATATTTCGAAGTTGATCATAAGCCTGTAAAATATGCTTATGGTTTTTGTTTTACTAATAAAAATAAAAAATTAACAATTAGTGGGGATACAAAACCTTGTGAAAATTTGATGAAATATGGGCAAAAATCAGATGTACTTCTTCATGAGGTTTTTATTGAAGGAGAAATCATTAAAACTAATAGGATGCGAACAAAGAAAACTTTACACAATGTAAAAAGTTATCATACAACTTCTTCTGAAGTAGGTAAAGTAGCATTTATAACTCAAAGTAAAAAATTAGTTTTAACTCACTTTGTTCCAACACAATTTAACAAAAAAAGATTAAAAAACATAATAAAAAAAGATTTTGGCAAAAATCCAATTATTGGAGAAGATTTAATGACAATTAAGATTTAGACTAAATTATTTTTAATTATATTTTGGTAAATAACTCCCATGTGCATCAATCATTTTATCAGTCATAGAATATATTTCATCAATAGTGAGGTTTGCTGCAGTCAATGGGTCTAACATCGCAGCATGATAAATATGTTCTTTTTTTCTTGTTAAAGCTGCTTCAGCAGTAAGAATTTGAACATTAATATTAGTTCTCATTAGAGCTGCTAAGTGTTCAGGTAATTTCCCAAATTTTTGAGGAAAATATCCTTTAGAATTAATTGAACATGGCATTTCTACACAACAATTTGAAGGAAGATTTTCTACATAACCGTCATTCATTACATTGGCATTAATGGTAACTTTATTATTATTAATAACAGCATCCATAATATAGGACGCATATTCGTTGCTTCTTTTAAGTGGTTGATCATAAATTGGACTCATGTCTTTGTCTAATTCATCCCAACGTTTAATATTGTGTTTACAGCGATCAATGTATTCTTCAATAGGAATTTTATATTTATCAATTACGTCTTGTCTATCTTTTTTAATAAACCAAGGAACATATTCTGCAAAATGCTCACTTGATTCTGTTACAAAATAGCCAAAACGTCTTAATATTTCATAGCGAACTTTTTCATGCAGAATTTTATCAGACTCATGATTTATTTTTTCACTTCTTGATGATAATTTTTCATCATTAACTATTTTATCAGCGATAATTTTTAGTCTTGGGTATAAATCTTCATTAGGGCCGTCATTAGATTTTTTTTCAAACTTTTTGTAAAAAGCCATATGGTTTATTCCAACACATAAGTATTCTATATCCTCAATTTTTTCTCCTAAATCTTTTGCTAGCATTTCGGCTGTTCCTTGAACAGAGTGACATAAACCAACTGTTTTAATTTCAGGAAATGAATTATTTATTGCAATCATATTCGCGCACATTGGGTTAACATATTGTAACCAAAGTGTTTTTGGACAAACCTCCATTATATCTTTAGCAATATCAAGTAATACAGGAATTGTTCTAAGCCCTCGCATAATTCCACCAATACCAAGTGTATCTGCAATTGTTTGTTTAAGACCATATTCTCTTGGAATTTCAAAATCTATAATCGTTGATGGCTTATAACCTCCAACTTGTATTGTAGTCTGAACAAAATCTGACCCTACTAAAGACTCCCGTCTATCCGTATGAGAAGTTATTTTTGGTGAGGCATTTAATTTTTCTGCTATTACATTTAATAATTCATGTGATGCTTTTAGTCTTGCAGGATCAATATCTTGAAGAGCAATTTCCATTTTTTTAAAAGAGTCTATTGATAATAAATCAGTAACTATATTTTTAGTAAAAACAGCACTACCAGCCCCAATAATAGTTAATTTAGTCATTAAAAATATGTATAATTTAAAAAAAGAATATTACTAAATTTTTTTTTGTATATAA
>CETH01106733.1_pt1 | contig 16633 bp, 22 predicted proteins | sample 361461 | NCBI WGS metagenome assembly CETH01 (sample SAMEA2622695, study PRJEB7988) | marine metagenome | isolation source: saline water (ENVO:00002010), including
AAAGCAAATTGTTCTTCTTTAGTTAAGGCAATATCATGACTCATTATGATTGCTAAGAGAAATGCTGTTTCTGCTTTTCCTAGTACTTTAAAGTTTTTAACAGTAATGTTTTTTATAACCGCATCGAATAATTTTTTAAACCAATCTTTTAATTGACTGCTAAGATAAGCAACATAAGACAAGTCATCTTTAAAATCATCAATTTTATCCTTGAGTTTTCTACTTGTTACCTGTCCCATGTTTAGTTTTTCAATAAACATTTCAATATCGTTACCTGCTTGTTCTTTAGAAAGAGACACAAGTCTGTCAGCTTCTAATACTACAGGATGAGAGCTTCCTAACTTTCTTTTAATATACTTTATTGTATTAATAAAGAAGCTTGTGTTTGATTCTGACTTTATTTCATCAATATTGTTTAGAAAAGAACTAGCTATAAATTTATCTATTTTATTAGAAAAATATTTTACGTCAGGCAAATCATTGAATAAATATCTGGCAAAGTGAAACTCATAATTAAAGTTAGGTTTGTTTTTAATAAGACTATCGATTATATTTTCTAATATATCATTTGCTGCATTGAAGTTTTCTGGTGTTACTTCTTTCCAGTAAATCGTACCCGCTTGAGGTAGCTCATCTATTAATATGCTAATTATTTTGTTTTTATTAATTTCGTCTGTATTTGCATAAAATTCTGCTATTTTTTCTGCCCTTCTAGACATAATAACCATATTAGGCCCGAATTCATTTAATTTTTCATCTAAAAGACTTTGAACTTCAGAGCTTACAGTGTTTCTTTCTAAATACTTTTTAATCTTAAAATCAAATGCCCTTGCTGTCCATGAGTTTTGTTTAAAAGTTTTATCATTTAAACATACATCAATTCCTGACGTTAAGAATAAGTCTGTAGCTGTTAAATTATTTACAAGATAACTTTCAAGAACTGCACTAAAAAAGTTTGCGTCTAGATTCTTGTTTTGTTTTTTATAATAATTAATTACTTCATCGATTAATTCATTGTATTCTGGACTTTTTACTGCACTATCTTCAAAAGGATATCTAGAATTTCTAAAAGCTTTTAAAAAGAACTCAAATTTTCTAGTATCACCTGATGATTTTGTATCTCGATAAAGTTCAAACATCTTATCAACTGTACTGTCTACATATCGACTATCGCCATTAAAAAACGTTGTAATCTCTAAATATTCCATGTCAAAAGGTGGTCGGTCTTCTGATTTCATTTCAGCTTTTTCAGCTGGGTCTGTTAATTCTTCTGCAATTGAATTTATTGTTTCAAAATCTTGTTTTAATTTTGCTCGACCTCCAAGGAAATCATTTAAGCTATCATACCAATCAACAATTTCAGGTCTATCTTTATTTAGTCTTCCCAAGCCTATTAGTTTGGCATCATACTTAGGATAAAAAGAAACGCAAACAGGACCGTCTGTTGTACCAAATAGAATTATACCTTCGTAAAAAGAAGTTATATTTAGCTTACTAAGTCTTTGCATTAAGCTTAAACTTATATTCGCTGTCCTACTAGTGCTATTTATGGTTTTACCCATCTTATAATCATTGTCAGGTATTTCTGATAGGACTCTTTTATAAGCTTCAATACTCTCAGGGCTTCTTTCTTCCAGCTGGTAAAGTTTTAGTAGCTGGTCTTTAATTTTCCAGTCTTCACCATGGACTTGTTTAGCTAAATCTTCAAAAGTTATTATGAAATTACTTATGTCTATTTCAAATACTAAACATATGTTTCCGTAAGCACCAGCAATTTTAGGATTAAACTTATAGCAAGTGTAAAGACCTTTGCCATGATAATCTCCGTCCCCTGCAGAGAACCCACTAGTATCTGTATATGGATCAGATATCATGTCTTCAATAACAAACTCTTCAATTTGCCATTCTTCGGGTCTTTTGTTTTTTCTAGCATTAGTAATTCTTTTTATAATACTTTGAGTTTTAGTATCTGTTGGTAAAATTTCTTTATCGGGATGTGTATCAGGCGAGTCCATGCGTTTTACAGATTCATTATAGTCAAGCCATTTTCTTTTTGAAGTCAAGTGATAACATATTAACTTGCCATCTATAAAGTTTATTTTATTTGTATTTAAGTTAGATAATCTAGCTTCTGTCAATAACCATCTTATATTTTTTTTCATATGTTTACAAACCTTATTTGTAATTTTGTCGTGTATTTTTGTAATAAATATGAATATTATTATATAAAACATAACAAAAAGAGATAATATTATGAATCGATTTGGATACGCGTGCATCAACATGGAACTACGAGAAAAAGGCATATTCAACTCTAGGACAATGCGCAAAGCAACATTTCTATCAAAAGGTCTGCCTTATGCGTCACAGCTAGTTCTTCAAAACATAAAAGATCTTTTGCCTATATTCAACTGGAATCATAAAAACAATGTCAAGCTTTTTCGTATATCATCTGTAATTGCACCTTGGGCTAGCGAATACGAGTTGCACGAGCTTCCAGATTACGAAGAAATATGTCACTATCTCAAAATGGCAGGTGACTACACTAAAGTTATTGGTCAAAGAGTTTCGTTCCACCCAGGGCAATTTAATTGTCTTGCATCTGAAAAAGATTATGTTGTAGAAAATTGCATCAAAGATCTAGAAATACACGGTCAGCTCTTTGATCTTATGGGTCTAGATCAAAATCATTGGTCCAAAATTAATATTCATTTAGGTTCGACTTGCGGTGGCAATTTACAATTGGCAGCAAGCAACTTTAACAAAAACTTTCAAAGACTATCACCTTCAGTACAGTCTAGACTTACTGTAGAAAACGATGACAAGGCAGCAATGTTTAGTTCTAAGTTTTTATATGAAAATATATATTCTAAAACTAAAGTTCCAATTGTCTTTGACTCACATCATTTTTCTTTAGGACCACAAGACGCACCTTATGACGAGTCTTTCGATATGGCATATGATTCGTGGCCTAAAACTATTCGTCCAACTTGTCATCATTCAAATGGTAAAAAAGAATTCGAAGATTCTACGACAAGATCAGCAGCTGCACATTCTGATTTTTATTATAAGCCATTCAATAGCTGCGGCAAATCAGTCGACGTAATGCTCGAAGCAAAAAAGAAAGAAAAAGCGCTGTTCAAATATAGGAAAGATTTTTTAACAAATACGTAAATCTTTGGTGTAAACAACTAAATATTTTATTACACTAAAAATACAATAAGGATTTATATGAAGAAATTAATAAGTAAAGAAGAAGTTTTAAGTTTCGATGACGTAATCTTGGTTCCTGGATACTCAGATCTCAAATCTCGAAAAAATATCGATACTTCTATAGATGTACTATATAATAATAAGAAATTAAATTTTAAAATTCCAGTAATTAGTTCTCCAATGTCTACAGTTACAGAAGCACATATGTCTAATGCAATGATTAGTCACGGCGGTTTAGGTATTATCCACAGGTATAATACAATCGAATTCCAGACAAAGCTATTAGGTTATGTTAACCATAGAGATTATAGAGCAGCTGCTATTGGAGTTGCAGGTGATTATAAAGAAAGATTATCTTCACTTGTTGAAAACGATTTAAGTACAGTTTGTATCGATGTTGCTCACGGTGATCATGTTTTAATGGAAGCAGCAATCGATTATGTTAGAAGTAATTACCCAAAACTTTTTGTCATTGCAGGTAATGTTGCAACTGGCGAAGGTTATAAAAGACTTGCAGCAGCAGGAGCACACGCAGTTAGGACATCAATAGGTAGCGGTTCAATATGCACAACCAGAATTCAAACAGGACACGGTATGCCAACATTTCAAGCTGTGCTCGACTGTTCTGAAGCAAAAGAATCACTGCAAGAAAGTGGTGAGCAAAATATACCTTATATAATTGCTGATGGTGGTATTAAAAACAGCGGAGATATTGTTAAGTCACTTGCAGCAGGCGCTGATTTTGTTATGCTTGGTTCAATGCTTAGCGGTACAAGAGAAACGCCTGGAAAGGTAATCATTCAAGACGGCAAGAAAATGAAGAGATATAATGGTATGGCTTCAAAGCTTGCACAAAAGAATTGGAAAGGTAGCTATAACTCAATTGAAGGTGTATCTTCTTATGTAAACTATAAAGGTACAACATCAAAAGTAGTTAACGAAATTATGTCAAACGTAAGAAGTGGAATGTCATATAGCGGCGCAAGTTCCTTACAAGAGCTAAAAGAAAACGCAGTCTTTAGAAGACAAAGTAATTCTTCAAACGTAGAAGGTAATGCACACATTTTTAATAGGAATAAATAATGCCAACAAAAGTTGTTTTAGGTCTCCAACACGGAGATGAAGGTAAAGGAAGAGTTGTAGATGATTTAGTCCAAACTTGGGCAGATGTTGTTGTAAGATTTCAAGGCGGTGGTAATGCTGGTCACACAGTTTATGATGAAAAAGGACATAAATTTGTAACACACATTTTACCTGTAGGCGTATTAAATGAAAACAAGTTTAATCTAATTGCAAAAGGTTGCGTCATCAATGTCATTGATCTATATAATGAAATCAAAGAATTAAACGTAAAACCTGAAAACTTGCTAATATCAGGCTTATGCCCAACAATTGAACCTGTTCATTTGGCTAAGGATAAGGTAAAGTATCAAGGTAGACTAGGTACAACTGGTCGTGGTATCGGTCCCGCATACTCAGATTTTTATGCCAGAGACTCAATACTTTTTAAAGATGCTATTAACAATCCACAGAAATCAATGTCAAAGATTCAAGAAAAGTTTTTTGATTATCAAACATATCTAGCAGAAACGTATCTTATTGATTTGAGTAAAGATGAAGATATACATGATTTAATTGATCAAAATTTTAAAGCATTTAACAGTTGGGTTGAAGATTATTATAGCGCAGTAGAATTCTTGAAACCATATCTTTTACAAAAAGAAGATTTAATTCAAGATCTTTATTATCAAGATCTTAATATCTTATTAGAAGGTGCACAAGGTAGTGGCTTAAGCATATATTCTACAAACTATCCGGATGTCACGTCTTCTTCACCTTCAGTTGGTGAAGTATTAAACTCAACAGGACTTAATCATACGCAAATAGATGAAGTAATTGGTGTAATAAAATCTTATAAAACTAAAGTTGGAACTGGCGCTTTCCCTTCAAAAATATTTGATGATAATGCAAATATACTTGCTAATTTTGGTAAAGAATATGGGGCAACTACTGGTCGTCCAAGAAAATGTGGCTGGCTTGATTTGGATGAAGTTAAAGAAGCTGTAATTCAAAATGGTATATCACACATTTGCGTGACTAAAACTGACGTCATGACTCATATTGATAACCCGAAGTATTATTTAAATAAAGTTTTTTACGACTTTGCAAAGATAGAAAGCGTATCGACCGATGATTTAAGTTTTGCAGACTTGTTAAACGTAATACGAAAAACTACGGGTGTAGATAACATCTCATTTACGACAGGACCTAAACGAGGAGAAATCGTTTGGTACACAGATTTAAAGGAATATAATGATACCAAGATATAAAGTTCAAGAAATACATGATATTTGGAAAACTGACAACAGACTCCAGTTGTGGCTTAAAGTAGAGTTAGCTCACCTTGAGTCGTTGGCAAGAAACATAACTGATAAGACTATAACCTTAGATGAATTAAATACAATAAAAGATAATGTAGCTATTAATAAAGATAGATGGAAAGAAATAGAAGCAGAGACTAGACATGACGTACAAGCTTTTGTCCAGATGCTTGAAGAATCAATTCCTGATAATAGCGGTCGCTGGATACATTATGGTCTAACATCATCAGATATTATTGATACAGCATTAGTTTTAATGTGTAAAGAATCTTTAAGTGTAGTAGAAAACTATTGCAGCATTGTTTTATTTAATTTAAATAAACTCATAAAGCGTGAAGAATCTAAATGTCGTATTCTATCTAGAACACACGGTAAAGCCGCTGAAGTTCAAACATATAAAGATGTTTTTAATAGGTGGAATGCTGCATTAAGAAGAGGTTACGATGCGCTAAGACTTGCAAAAACTTCGTTAAAGTATGGCAAACTATCAGGTCCTTCTGGTAATCATACAACTAACTGTTTAATGAATGAAACAAATGCACTTAGAACTCTTGATCTTTATCCAATGACTTGCTCACAAATAATACCTAGAGATTATTTCCTAGATTACTTCTACGCTATTCTTAAAGTTGTTTTAGCAGTCGAAAAAATAGCGTATGATATCAGAATCTACAGCATTGATGGCGTCAATGAAATGTCTGAACCATTTAGAAAAGGACAAAAAGGTTCTAGCGCAATGCCGCATAAAAAGAATCCTATACTGACTGAAAATATATGTGGACTAACAAGATTATATAAATCATATATGAATACAGCAATAGAAAACTGCTTGACACTTTTGGAAAGAGATATCTCTCACTCGTCTAGCGAAAGAATTATCTTTAAAGATGCAGCACACATTGCTTGCTTTACACTAAATAGAATATCAAAAGTTATATTAGATCTAAACTTAAATGTTGACATTGCTAATAAAAACGTAGATATCTTTAATCAAATGACTTCAAGTCAAGAATATATGAATCAAAGTATTCGGGAAGGTAAAAGTCGTAAAGACTCGCACGATGAATCTCAAATTAATTCAGAAAGCAAAAGTTTTTTAACTTCTTATTGATATTTATAATAAAATAACAAAGGTTAAACTATGAACGAGAGAAAATTAATAAGAGAATTTCTAGAAAATATGCAAGATTATAGTTTAGATAGCGTTCAAGACGATCACGAATCACACGATCATCATGCGCATGACTTAGATCCAGATAACGATGGTTATGTTACTCCGGAAGATTTGTATGCACACTTTGATTCAAACAACGATAATCAAGTTACAACACAAGATTACGTTGATCATATTAAATTCCATTGCGCTCATCCTGAGTCTTTAGATCATTACAATAAAGCAAGAGAAATTTCAATTCAATCAGTACCTTGTAAGACTTCTTATGATAGTTGCTCACAGCATTTAATGTCTAGTCCTGATGATATTGAGAAATGCTTGCGACCTTTAATGGATTGTACTGGATCTACTTGTAGAGAATCAGCAACAAAAGCTTTGCTTGATGTATTACAATCACTTATTAATTGTGGCGTCTTAGGTTAAACAATAAGTGTAAATTTAATATATTTGGTTTAATATATTAGAAAGTAATACAATGATTAAAACAGGCGATAAGGTATATTATTATCAAACAATGAATAGAGTAGGAACTGTAGTTGAAATTATTACAGAGAGAAATAACCAGCTTACAGTTGGCGGAACATCTGAAGCAAGAGTATTTGTGAGAGTGGAATACCCAGAAGGTGATGTCATAACTTATAGAAGAGGGGATATACAAAAAAACTTTGATTAACTTTTTATTGGCTTTAACACTTCATTTTAATTTTTGTAATGAAGTATACAAAGAAATCACGGGTAAAGATCCAAGAGAAGAGAATGTTTTGGTTTGCTCTTTATTGATTGAAGATGCAAAAAAACAAGAGTTAGATGTTAATGTGACATTAGCAACTGCTTGGGAAGAATCTAGATTTACACAGCAATTTAGACCAACCAAGTATGATTGTATGGGACCTTTACAAATTAAATACAAATACTGGTGCCCAAATAAAAAAGGTAGAATAAGTCCAATAAAAGATGATGGAGAACTTCATATGTGTGATCCTTATCATCACGGTGTTAGAGCATTAAAATATTATATAGATAAGTTTAAACCACTTGAAAAAGCTTTGTGCTATTATAATAACTCCACTAAATGTAGAAAATCAAACATGTCAGTTTACGTTAAAAGAGTTTTTGAACATAAAACAAAAATAGATGCAGTTTCAAATAAGAAAGAATATTCAAACCTATAAACACACCTAAGTGTAATATTGTTAATTTATAAATTATAATATTATATGGAGGAACAAAATGCTACCTGCAACATATAAAAAATATTTTTACCAATTAGTCAATCATTTAAATGATGAACACAATATAAAAGTTGTGCAAAAACCAGATATTGATGATGCTTGGTACCCTATGTTAAACTTAATTTATATTAATCAAAATCTTAAATATAGAGAGCGGCTTTTTACTTTATTACATGAAGCTGGTCATTCTTTGATTGATAATCAAATAAGACATAAAGACATTCTTTGTTTTAATAAGAACACACCACATAGGATTAGATCTAAAAAAGGATTTGTGCATACATTAAACGAAGAAATTCTAGCTTGGAATTACGGTAAAGAACTTTCAAAAAGATTAGAGTTTAAGTTAGAATATAATAAGTTTGAAGACTATATGACTGATTGTATTATGTCTTATACAAGAATGGGACTTAAATCTATTTATGGTTCTGAAATAAATGCTGATATTATATGGACAACATATGTGTAATATTATATTGTATTTAATATAATATTTGTATAGGAGATTACAATGGCACTTTCAAAAAAACAACTAAGAGATCTTAAAGACAAACTGAAAGAGAAAGATCAAAATGCAATTGCTAATATTCGAAAAGCAAAAGGTCCTACACAAACTCAGGTAAAAAAATCAATTAAGAAAGAAGGCTTTGAACAGAAAAAATCAGTTGTTCGATGGAATTATAAAGTAAACGACCTTGTAAGAGTTACTTATGGAAATGGAAGTATTGGTTTGATTGTTTCTAATTTTGAGTATTTCTCCAAGAGAGTAGAGAAAAATTGTTTCTTTATTCTTATCGATAATGCAGTAAAGCAGATTGATGGAAGATATATACGACAGATATAACTTAGAAGTGTAAATAAGAAAAAATTAAAAATATAATATTAAGTAAAATAAATTAACCTTAAATCTTAAAAGGATTATTTAAAAAATGAAACTTAACGTAAAAAGAGATGACATTGTCTTTGGTACCAACATTCTTGATCTCCGCGTTCCAAGTAAATTACGAGAGAGGCATCCTTGTGGTGTCGATTATTTAGATGCAGCATTTGGAGGTGAAGGTTTTACTCCATCAACTATTTCTTTGTTTACTGGAGAACCAGGTGCTGGTAAAACAACGCTAATGCTTACACTTGCTAATGCTTTGACTTCACAAGGTTATACTTGTTTATTTAATACTGCTGAAGAAAGTCTATATCAAGTAAAACTTACTTGTGAAAGATTAGAACTTACATCTGGTTTTATTGCTGGTCAAGAATCTTATGTTCCAAGATTAATTAAACATTGCGATATATTGCGAAAGAAATCGCCTAATAAACCTTTCTTTTTAATTGTTGACTCCCTTCAAACTTTAAATGACGGTAAATATGGTGAAGATCATACAAACAGTCAATCTGCTGTGAGAGCACTTCAAGCTTTAACTGATTATGCAAAAGAGCATTACATTAATGTTATATGCATTGGACAAGTTAATAAAAGCGGTAATATGGCCGGTAGTCAAAAACTCAAGCACATGGTTGATGCTATGTTACATCTTTCTATTGAAAGAAAAGACGAAGACTTTAAAGGTTTAAGAGTTTTAGAAACTATAAAGAATCGTTTTGGTGGTGCTGGATGGACTTTCTTCTTAGATCTTAAGAAAGAAGGTTTCAATGAAGTTGCAAGAGTTGGAGTAAAATAGTAATGACAAAGGCATTAATTGCCTATATTTTAGGATCTGCATTTGTCTTTCTGCAGCATAACTTACAATTTATAAACGAATACTTTAAAGATAAGTCACATATACTTATATTAACAATGAGTATTCCCATATCATATCTTTATTTTTACTCGTGGACACATTTTGTCAACATAAGTAATGGATCAGTATGGTCAGCAAGATTTATATTTTTTGGTTTATCCTATTTTGTTTACCCAATAATGGCTTATGTATTTTTAAATGAGTCGCCCTTTACAGTTAAAACAGCTCTTTGTACACTACTCAGTGTAATTATCTTAGTAATACAATACAAATTATAAACACTTAAGTGTAAATAAGATCAATAATAAATTATAATAAAGTATAATCAATAATCATTAATCCTCATAAAAAGGACACTTTAAATTGAATATTAAAAGCTTTCTAAAAATTGTCAAAAATCTCCCACCTCATCATGCAGTTCTTATGCGAGCAAGTACTGGAGTTGGTAAATCATACTTGGTTAATCAAATCTCAAAAGAAATCGATTTACCACTTATTGATGTACGTGCTTCGATTATGTCTGAAGGTGATGTTCAAGGCTATCCAGATCTTGAAGGCATGAAAGAAAAAGGTATTATGACTTTTTGTATGCCTTCTTGGTTTGTTAGAGCTTGTAATGAACCGGTTGTTTTATTCTTGGATGAATTTAATCGAGGTTTACCTGCAGTACAACAATCTTTCTTCCAAATAGTATTGGATAGGCAGTTAGGTAACGATGAAAACGGCAACCCATATAATATACATCCTGAAACACGTATCTTCGCTGCTATTAATCATGGTAATGAATATGATGTTAATGAGATGGATCCAGCTTTATTAAGAAGATTCTGGGCAATAGATTTAAAGCCAACTAAATCTGATTGGATATCATGGGCTAAATCTAAAAATGTTGATAACTTAATCATTGAGTTTCTCAAGACAAGATCTGCACATTTATACGTTAACTTAGAAAAGATTAAACCAGGAAACGTTTTTCCGACTCCAGCTTCTTGGGCAAGATTTGATGAAGTTCTTAAGTTTAATGAAGTTAATTTATTTGAAGCAAAAGATAGTTTTGATATATTTAATACTGCAATTGGATTTATAGGACAAGAAGCAGCTGTTGAATTTACTGACTTTGTCAAGAAATATGAAATAGTGGTTACTCCTGAAGAATTACTTAAAAGCTTTAGAGCTTGTCAAGAAAAGATTAAGTCTATGTCTAATGATAGAATTAACTCCTTGATTGAAAGATTAGGTGAACATTCTGGTTCAAATGACTGGACAGTTTCTGAAGCAAAGAATGCTGCTAGACTAGGTAAAATGGTTTCTGAAGAAATGATGATTCACTTCTGGTCTTGTGTTACTAAAGCTAAAAACATTAATTCTATTCAAAAGTTCCATAAAGAAATTGGTGAATATGTTGTTGAAGTTGTCAACAGCAATCGTGACCTCCTAAATCAATAAGAGAGATAAGTATGGCTAAAAAAAGTAATAATAATAATAATATGTTATCTACAAAAAAAGTTAGTCAACAAGAAATCGATAATTTTGATTTATCGCCTCACTTAGTTAGCTTTCTTTGGAGTGAACCCTTTTATAGTAGAATCTTAAGATCTTTAAACAAGGAAGAAACAACAACAATTCCAACAGCTGGTGTAACTTGTGTAGATGGAGATATTACATTATATTGGAATAGAGAGTTTATGGCTGGCTTAAATAAAAATCAAGTAAACGGATTGCTTAAGCATGAATGTTTACATTTAGTCTTTGGTCATACTACAGAAAGAAGAAAAGATCCTCATATAATCTGGAATTATGCAACAGATCTTGCTATTAATTCAACAATACCGAAACATGAACTTCCTGAAGGAGGTCTGATCCCAGGAGAAAAGCTTCGTTTAGATGCAGATCAAAAATCTAATATGACTGACGAAGAGTTAGAAAACTTTAAAAAGCTATCTAATCTTATTGCCAGTTTGCCTACAAATAAAACATCTGAATACTATTTTAATAAGTTAATTAGTGATGAAGATGTTAAAAAATATCTTGAAGAAATGTCTCAGGGACAAAGTGTTTCTATTGGATTTGATGACCACGATGGTTGGGATGAAATGTCTGCAGAAGATAAAGAACTTATGCAAGGCAAAATAAAAGAGTTGGTAAAAGAAGCTGCTGAAGAAGCTGAAAACAGAAACTGGGGATCAGTATCACATCAAACAAGAACTGAAATCTATAAGATGTTATCAAACAAAATTCAATGGCAATCATTACTTAAGCGATTTTGTGGATTCGCTAAGAAAGATCAAAGAAATTCTTCTGTAAGGAAGCTTCATAGAAAATATCCGGGCATTCACCCGGGAGCTAAAAAAATATATCGTCCAATGATTGCAGTATATATTGATGAAAGTGGTTCTGTTTCTGATAAAGAGTTATCAGCATTTTATGCTGAACTAGATAATCTTTCTAGAAATACTGATTTTTATCTTTATAAGTTTGATCATCGTGTTGATGAAAAAAATGGTTTCTTGTGGAAGAAAAATAAACAGCCAAGTATTAAAAGGACACTTGTTGGAGGTACATCATTTGAAGCTGTAACTAATCATGCTATTAAAAATAAAAGAAAGTTTGATGGCTATATTGTATTAACAGATGGTGGCGCACCAAAACCTGGACCTTCGTATAGAATGAAAAGGTGTTGGATATTAGCAAAAAATTGTAAGTTAGCTTTTGAATCTGATAAAGCTGATGTTGTTATAAACATGTAAAATAATTGTAAAAGAGATAGTTATGTTATATAATTTTAATAGTGAAACATTTAAATTTGTTAAAGAAAATAACAAAGTTAAACTATATCATAAAGCCCAAAATAAGTGGTCTCAAGGCTGGACTTATCTTGGAAAGTACGAAAATACGCAAAAAGCAGAAATAGCTGCAAGACAATACACTAACTAAAAAGGAATAAAAATAAAATGATGCGTTATAAGATTACTATTGATAGACACGGACTCGGAGAATATGAAAAGAGTGTTGTTGACTATGTATTTGCCTCTTCGTCACCAAAGGATGCTTTAAAACGAGTTCAAGCTGTATATGATAAATGTAAGAGAATTAATAAACGAATACCTTATAACTCAAAGTTATTCTTGGAAGCTGTAGCTATTTCAGCCGGAGCTGACTTAGATAAAATCAAATAAAGAAAAGATATTGATATGTTATATTACTTAGGTTTTATCCTGATAGTATTTTTTAATGTAGCAATATTCTACGATCAAGCTCAACACAACGAAAAGATATATAAATCTAATTTTAGTTTATTTCTAGTTGTGTTGGGCTTTTTTTGTATGGTTGAACTACTATTCTTTTCTCTAGTCTATGTTTTATTAATGAAAACTCTTGGAACACTTTAATGATTAATGATATTAATACCTTTATAGAAAAAATGAACTCTTCTACTTCAACAAACGATAAGGTAGAAATAATTAGATTAGCAAATAAAAATGTAATTAGAATATTGTATTATACATATAACTCTTATATGCAATATAATATTACACCAAAAGTTTTAAATAAGAGGCCAGATCTTTGTAATAAACATACAAAATTTAGTTCCATATTTGAACTGTTGGACTCATTAAATTTAAGACTAATTACAGGTCATAAAGCGATAGAAGAAACAAACGGGTTTATTTATTGTAATCCAGAATATAAACAAATTATTCACTTGATTTTAGATAGAAACTTAAAAGTTAGGGCATCGGTAAAATTAATTAACAAAGCGATTCCCAGCTTGATACCTACTTTCAATGTAGCGTTAGCTAATAAGTATGACGATAAAACAAAGAAGAAAGTAGACTTTAAGAAAGATGTTTGGTATGTATCAAGAAAACTCGATGGTGTTCGCTGCCTTATTGTGGTGGACGAAAAAGGAAAAGCTAAATCATTCTCACGAGCAGGAAAACAATTTCATACGTTATCCCTGGTAGAAAGAGAAATAGAGAATTTAGGTGTTAAAAACGTTGTTTATGACGGAGAAATGTGTATAGTAAATGAAAAAGGCGATGAAGATTTTCAAAGTATAATGAAAGAAATTGGTCGCAAAGACCATACAATACAAAACGGTTTATTTCAAATATTTGACTTCATACCTTCAGTTATGTTTAAAAGAGGTGAAGCAACCTCAGGTTCTTTCTCGCAAAGAGTATTTGCTTTACAGAGTTTATTGTTAGGTAAAAATTTAAAATACTTAGACTTTCTAAATCAAATACCCGTATCTTCTTTTGAAGAGTTAGATAAACTTGCAAACAAAGCATCAGAAAAAGGCTGGGAAGGCTTGATGCTTCGAAAAGATGATATGTACAAGGGTAAAAGATCAAATGATATTTTAAAAGTTAAAACGTTCTATGATGCTGAGTATACTGTTATAGATACATTCTTTGGTCCACTTAGATATATCAAGGAAGGTACTGAAGTAGAAGAAGAAATGTTAAGTGGAGTAGCCATAAAACATAAAGACAATATTGTAAGAGTTGGTAGTGGATTTAGTATTGATCAACGTAAATATTATTTTAATAATCCGCAGGATATTGTTGGTAAAGAAATAACAGTACAATACTTTGAAGAATCTCAAAATCAAAATGGCGAATACTCATTAAGATTTCCTGTAATAAAGGTTATTCACGGTGACAAAAGAAAATTCTGATCTAATAGGTAAACTATGTCTTTACAGAGATATTCCAGTTTTAGTATTGAAAGAGTATAGTATTATACCTTCATTCATATATTCAGAAGAAAATATAAAGTATGAAGTTTTATTTCCTCAAGGGGGGATTGATACAGTTTCAGCACAAAGTTTGAAAGTAATAAAATAATGTGGGACTATGTTTTTAAAGATTTTCCTCATCATAATAAAGATTATGTTTTTATGACAAATCTCAGCACAAATATAAGTGTAAGAAAAGATGAGATAAAAGATTATTTAGACAAAGGATACATGTTGGGTTATGCAAAACCTTATATACATTGTAGAACTCAAAAAAATATAAATCTTAATAGTAATAAATAATATATATATTCGTATAGAAAAACAAGGTATATGTTATGAGAATAACCGAGAGTCGTTTAAGAAGAATTATAAGAGATGTTATTACTGAGAGTATGCATGATCGTGGTCCTGCGCCTGACTCAGTAGAAGATGCTTTAGAAATAGGGCGAAAAGCTAGTGAAGAATATGAATCAAATCTTGCACATAAAGAAAGTATGACACAGAATGATGCAGTTGTTAAAATGCATAATGATATAGAAACTATGATGAAAATCTTGAATACCATTGATAAGACTGTAATCCGTGAAATGGTAGGGGAAATTGCTCCAGAACTAATTAGCTTTGCTGAAGGTCTTGAATACGAGTACAATAGTTTAAATAATCTTGCGATGAAGCTTGTTCAATCAAATATTAGTTTAAGTGAACTTTTGAAGTACCGTAATAAAAATTAAAAAATAAATAAAAAAAATATATTATTTTATTATAAACCAGCTTCTTGCTGGTTTTTTTGTATTCACAAAAAGATATATATAATTAAAAGAGAAAGATATTGATATGACATATTCATCTAATCTTATGGAAGAAGTAGAATTTAAAGTATGCCTAGGTACACTATCTATGTCAACATACTCAGAAAACGCCATTTATGAAATATCAAATCTAACAGGTAATTTTACACCAAGTATCTCTTCAGGTGTAATCACACTACCTGTTGGCCGTTATATGTTAGAAGCTTATCCTTATGTAAATCAAGCAACAACAACTGATGTTATTAAATTTATTTGGCAAGAAAATTCTACCGGTAGTTATGCTGACGTTGGCATAGAAGGGCAAGTTCAAGTTGTTGGTGATACTATTGGTGAAAGAGATATTGCTTTAGCAACTATAGATAAAAATATTAATACTAATGTTAGATTAATTGTAAAAACTTTAACCAGCACAGGAACTCCTACTTCTGAAGGTGGTTGTATTGTAATTTGGAAAGAGGAATAATGTCGTATACACCAACAAAACCAGCAATTGGATATATTCAAGCCACAGCTATATCAACTTCTTCTATTAATGATATTGTTTTTGATGTACACAATGATATGCAAACAACTGAAACAGGAGGCAAAACTGATCTAGGATCTAACGCTATTGCTATTATGTCTCTCTCAAGAGATAATGATGGTTTGACAAGCAGATCATCTGCTTATCAAGTAAATGCTACGCAAACTGACTTTAAACAAAGAGGTAGAATCCCCGGAGAAATAAATAATTATTTTCAAATAAGTGAATATGCCATGGATTATACTGATAATGTTGAACCTACCCAGGTAAGTACTATTGGTGCTGGAAATATATCCTTCACTAATCATTCACATTGTAGAATATGGAGACTTAATGTATGACTTATGTACCTACTATTAAAAAAGGAAAAATTTCTGCATATATTGCATATAATACTCAAAATCAGGAGACTAGCTCTACAAGTTATATAGACTTTGATTTAAATAGTAGTCACAAAACGCTTGTTAATCAATTTTCTGTTCATATAAGTGTAGATGATACAAATAATAAAATAACATTACCTTCTGGAAAATATTATTTAGATGCTCGATTATTTGTAAAAAGAGCATCAACAGGAACTTGGGGTGCTGAATATATTTGGTATACTTGGGATGGATCAAGTAGGACTTCAATAGGATATGAAGGAAGAGAAGTTGGTGCTTTAGCAATAGGTGATCCACATAAAAATGAACATGCAAGAGCTTATGTAGAAAGTGACGGTACTACAATTATAGGTTTACAATTTAAATCAATTACCGGAGACGCTATAGAAGTAAATGATTCTGAATGGGACGACTATGCCGGACAGTCTAGATTAA
>CETH01101255.1_pt1 | contig 16613 bp, 17 predicted proteins | sample 361461 | NCBI WGS metagenome assembly CETH01 (sample SAMEA2622695, study PRJEB7988) | marine metagenome | isolation source: saline water (ENVO:00002010), including
TACCGATGGAATTTGCTGTAGAGGCTCAAAAGTTAGTATCAATTTCTCTAGAAGGAAGCGTTGGATGATTTTTCTTAATATTAATAATTTAAATGTATCTATTGAGGGTAAGAAAATTATTAATGACTTTAATATTACTATAAACGAAGGTGAAGTGCATGCTATAATGGGTCCAAATGGTTGTGGTAAAAGTACTTTGGCAAATGTTCTTGCGGGTAATGAAGAATACGAAGTAGATTCAGGCAAAGTTATCTTTAAAGACGAGAATCTTTTAGATTTAAATATTGAAGAAAGATCTCAAAAAGGACTTTTTTTGGCTTTTCAGTACCCTGTTGAAATACCTGGCGTAAATATTACTCCATTTCTTTACGCCTCTATTAACTCGAAACTTAAAAATCAAAAAAAACCAGAATTAGATAGCCTTTCTTTTGCTAAATTATTAAGAAAAAATGCAGAAGAGCTAGGCATAAGTAGTGAGATGCTCAAGAGATCTGTTAACACAGGATTTTCTGGTGGTGAAAAGAAGAGATATGAAATTCTTCAAATGAGCATTCTTAATCCCGAGCTTGCAATTTTTGATGAAACTGACTCTGGACTTGATGTTGATGCTTTAAGAATAGTTACAGAAGGAATAAATAGATTTAAAAATCCAAAAAATTCCTTTTTGATCATAACACATTATCAAAAGTTATTAGACTATATTCATCCTGATTATGTGCATGTTATGAGGGAAGGCAAAATAGTCAAATCAGGTGATATTTCTTTAGCTACTGAAATAGAGACATCAGGTTATCGAAATTTTTAGATGATTTTAGAAAACAATTTTATTAACCACTCTAAGGAATATATTTTCTTAGATAACGATATTCTATCAAATCAAAGACAAAAAATATTTAAAAAAATTATTAAAAAAAACTATGATAAAAAAAATAATGAAAGTCTAAAAAATATTAATATTTCAGATTTAATTCAATTTGATTATTTGTACAAACCCACTAAAAAATACTCAAAAGTTTCGTTAATTGATGATTTAAATTATGAGATCAAATTAGTTAATGGGATATGCAAAGACTATGAAGATGATAACATTGAAATAAGAAATTTCACAAATTTAGATTTTAAAAGCTTCTTAAATCAAGCAAATAATAAGTATGATGATATAATAATTGATTTTAATAAAATTTTTTTAAATTCTGGAGTTTTTTTTAACATTAAAAGTGATGCAAAAATTAACATACGGCTAATACATGAAACCTCAGATAAATTTACAATATTTCAAAATAATTTTATAAATTTTAAAAAAAAATGTGAAGTTAAATTATTTGATGAATTTAATTTTAAAAATAACTCAATAAATAATATAAATTATAATATTAATCTTGAGGAAGGCGCCAATATTAAACATAATATTTTCCAAAATTTTACAAATACAAATAAACTATATTTAACTTCAAATACTATTTGTGAAAAAAACTCATCTTATAATCAAAATACTTATAACTTTTCTGAAGGTTTTGTGAGAAATTTTCATCACGCTCATTTGAATGGAGAATTTGCAAATGCATCTTTAAAGGGTTGTTTTTTTTTAAAAGGTAAAAATATATGCTCCAACAAAACAAATATTATACACAACGCTGAACATTGTGTCAGTGATCAAACATACAAAGGTATTTTAAATGATTATTCGAAGGCGAACTATTATAGTAATACTGTCGTATCAGAAAATGCGCAAAAGACTGAAGGGTATCAATTAAGCAAAGGAATATTATTAACTAGTAATTGCTCTTTTTTCTCAAAGCCAGAACTTAGAATTTTCGCAGATGATGTAAAATGTTCTCATGGCTCCACAATAGGTCCTGTAGATGAAAGTGTTCTATTTTATTTGCGTTCCAGGGGTATTAGTAAAAATGAGGCTATGAAAATGATTATTTCTTCTTTTATTGAGGAAGATTTGCAAAATCTTGATAAAGAAATGGTTGAAATAATAAGCAAAAATTTATCAGATTTTTTAAAAAGTATATTAAATGATTGAAAATTTAAAAAAAAGATTTCCTGTTTTTTCAAAAAATCCTGATTTAGTTTTTTTTGATACTGCTGCTTCTGCATTAAAAGTTGATAGTATGATAAAAGCAGTTACTGACTGCTATTCATTTGAGTACGCAAACATCCACAGAGGAATTTATGAATTAAGCTCTAAGCTAACAAAACGTTATGAGGATGCAAGGTTGTCAGTTAGTAAATTTATTAATTCTCCATCTGTGGAAAATATAATTTTTACGAAAAGTGCAACAGAAGGAATTAATTTAGTATCTTCATGCTTATCAGAGAATTACTTTAATGATGATGACGAAGTATTGCTCACTTCATTAGAACATCATGCTAATTTAGTTCCATGGCATTTGGTATCAAAAAAAATTAAAATCATTTCAGCTAAAATAAAATCTAGTGGTGAGTTAGATTATAATGATTTAATGGAAAAAATTAATTCTAAAACAAAACTTATAGCTATTACTCACATGTCAAATGTAACAGGTTCTATAACTAATTTTGAGCAAATTAAAATTAAAGCTAAAAAATTTAATATACCAATTTTAATTGATGGGTGTCAGTATGTCCCACATAAAAAACTTAATTTAAAAGAGTTAGATCCCGACTTTTATGTTTTTTCAGCTCATAAGCTTTATGGCCCTTCAGGACTTGGAGTACTTTACATGAAAAAAAAATGGATTGATAGTCTCGGACCTTATCAAGGTGGTGGTTCAATGATAAAAAATGTTGAAACTGATTCAAGTACATATCTTAGCGGTTTTCAAAAGTTTGAGGCAGGAACTCCACCTATAGCCCAAGTTATAGGTTTAGCAGCCTCTTTGAATTTTATAAATGAAGTTGGTATTGATAATATTTATGCATATGAAAATGATTTAACACAATATGCTTACAATCAAATGATAAAAAATAATGATATTAAAATTTATGGTGATTTTAGAAATCAAACCTCAATCATTTCCTTTAATATTGATGGTGTGCATTTCAATGACCTCGCAATGCTCTTAGATAAAAAAAACATTGCTATTAGGACAGGGCATCACTGTGCACAACCTTTCATGAAATTTTTTAATATTTCAGGAAATGCAAGAATATCAGTAGGGGTTTATAACACTAAAGATGAAATAGATTATTTTATAAAAACTTTAGATGAAATCAAAACAATACTTAAATAATGACTGAAGAAAAAATTTTAAATGATTTTATGCCAAATAGAAATGAGAGTTATTTTAAAGAATTTAAAAACATTGTATCTAAAAATTTAATTACTGAAGAAGAAATTATTAAATGTATTAAGACTGTAATGGATCCAGAGATCCCAGTAAACTTATATGATTTGGGTTTAATTTACTCTATAAAGATTATAAATAACAATGTTTATATAGAAATGACATTAACAAATCCAAATTGTCCTGTTGCAGGTCAAATGCCTGAAAATGTTGGTAAATCAATTGAATCAATTAATGGTATAAAATCAGTTGAAGTAAAATTAGTCTGGAGTCCACCGTGGAACAAGAACTTAATGTCAGAAGATGCAAAACTTGCTTTAGATATCTTCTAAAATATTCTATAATAGACAAATGACTAAAATCATTACGGTTACAGACCAAGCGTCCACACAGCTAAAAAAAATTATAGATTCTGCACCTTCAGATACAATTGGTGTGATTGTTGGTATTGATAAAACAGGATGTAATGGATACTCATATAAATTAGATTTTGCAAAAGCAAAAGACGTGGAGAATTTAGAATATATCCAACAGAACGAAGTCAAAGTCTTTATTGATCCAAAAGCAACTATGTATCTGTTAGGAAGTGAGATGGATTATTCTACTGATAAGTTATCATCTAGATTTGTATTTAAAAACCCTAATGAAAAAAGTACGTGTGGATGTGGAGAGTCATTTAGTATATAATTTTTTTTAAAGGCGGAGTAGCTCAGTTGGTTAGAGCGCACGGCTCATATTCGTGATGTCGGGGGTTCAAATCCCTCCTCCGCTACCAAAAAATGAAAAAAAAAGTTCAAAAAAATCAAGAAAAAATCCTTGTCACTGGAGGATCAGGTTTTATTGGCAGTAATTTAATTAACTATTTATTAAAATTACAAAGATTTAAGATATTGAATTTAGATAAATTAACTTACGCTAGTAATAAAAAATTTATCAATTCTAATTCTAAAAATTATATTTTTAAAAAAATAGATATTTGTAATATAAAAAATCTACAAAAAGCAATTATTACTTTTAAACCATCCAAAATAATTCATTTAGCTGCGGAGTCGCACGTTGATAGATCAATTAAAAATAGAAATAATTTTATAAAAACAAATTTTTTAGGAACTTTTAATATGGCTGAATTGTCATTAAGTTATTGGCAAAATTTAGATAAACACAAAAAGAAAAAATTTAAATTTTTATATGTTTCAACTGATGAAGTTTATGGTGATAATTATGGTTACAAAAATCCATTCACAGAGGATCATAAATTCGAAACTAGCTCAGCATATTCAGCAACAAAAGCAGGTGCGGAATTATTAGTTTTATCATATTTTAAAACTTTTGGACTACCAATTATAATAAGTAGATCATCTAATAATTTTGGCTTTAATCAAAATAGGGAAAAATTTATACCTATGATTGTTTATTCAATTTTTAATTCAAAATCAGTCGGCCTTTATGGAGATGGAATGCAGATTAGAAATTGGATTTATGTTGAAGACAACATAATTGCTATGGTTAAGTTACTTTTCAAAGGTAAAGTTGGTGAAGCTTATAATATTTCAGGGAAAAACAGTTTAAAAAATTATGAAATTGTTAACTTAATTTATAATTATATGTACAAAAAAAAATATTTCAAAAAAAAAGTTTTAGATAAAAAAAGAATAATAAAATATATTCCCGATAGACTTGGACACGATAAAAAATATGCAATAAGTTCAAAAAAAATATACAATGATATTAAGTGGCAACCAGTAATGAATTTTAAAAAAATGCTTTATTTTACAATTGATAAATTGATTGAAAAGGAAATAAAAAAATGAAGGGTATTATAATGGCAGGAGGCAGTGGCACTAGATTATACCCATCATCTTTTGCTTTTTCAAAACACTTGTTACCAATATTTGATAAACCTTTAATTTATTATCCATTATCAGTATTAATGTTAGCAGATGTTAAAGAAATTTTACTAATTGTTAATCCAAATGATTTAGCAATCTACAAAAAACTTTTAGCAAATGGAAAAGATTTAGGAATAAAAATAAAATATAAAGTTCAAAAAAAACCTAGAGGTATTGCTGATGTTTTTCATCTTTCAAAAAATTTTATAAAAAAAGATAATTTTTTTTTAATCTTAGGAGATAATTTTTTTTGGGGAGATGGTTTATACGATAAATTAATCAGCGCAAAAAATACACGAAAAAAAAATGTATTGTTTACTTACAAAGTAGATAACCCAAAAGATTTTGCAGTTCTGCATCATAATAAAAAAAATAAATTAATTGTCGAAAAGCCAAAAAAAACTAAATCTAATTCAATTATTACAGGTTTGTATTTTTATAAACATGATGTTTGTGAAGTAGCAAAATCAATAAAACCATCGTTAAGAGGTGAACTAGAGATAACCGATGTAAATAATTATTTTTTAAAAAAAAATAATACTGAAATAATAGATTTAGGTAGAGGTTTTGCTTGGTTTGATTGTGGAACAAATAAGAATTTAAATGACTCTTCTTTATTTGTTCAAACTATTGAAAAAAGGCAAGGGTATAAAATAGCCTGCTTAGAAGAAATTGCATATTTAAAAAAATGGATATCAAAAGAAAAAATTAAAAAAATTGCTAAAAAATATCATTATAATGATTACGCTAATTATCTTTTAAAGATTATAAAATAAAATGAAAATATATTCCAAAGTTTATTTACCTAATAAAAAATTATATAAAAAATATGTTGATAGAATATATGAAAAATCTTGGGTTACAAATAATGGAGAATTAAAAAAAAAGTTAGAAAAAAAACTTGAAAAATTTCTTAGTGTAAAAAACCTCATTTTAGTATCAAGTGGAACAATTGGTTTACAAATTGCATACAAAGTCCTTGGATTAAGTGGCAATGTGATTACAACTCCTTTCTCATATGTTGCAACTTCTAACACCTTAATTTGGGATGGGTTAAAACCAAAATTTGTTGATATTAAAAAAGATAGTTTAAACATTGATGTATCTAAAATAAATTCAAAAATTGATAAAAAAACCTCTGCCATTCTTCCAGTTCATGTTTTTGGTAATCCATGTAATATTTTTGAAATAAATAAAATTGCTAAAGAAAAAAAATTAAAAATTATTTATGATGCTTCTCATTGCTTCAATACTTTCTTCAAGGGAAAAAGTGTTTTAAATTATGGAGACATTTCAGTAATGAGTTTACATGCCACTAAAATCTTTCACACAATAGAAGGAGGGGCTATAATTACTAAAAGTGATCAATTAGCAAAAAAAATTAGGATGATGATTAATTTTGGGAAAGATCAAGAGGATAATTACAAAATGTTAGGTATTAATGCGAAAATGAATGAGTTCGAGGCTGCTATGGGTCTTAGTAATTTATCTGAATTCAAGAAAATAATAAAATATAGAAAGGAAATATGGGTAACTTATAAAAATTATCTTGCAGATTTTTTTCAACTTCAAGATCTCAATTTGAATTCCAATCCAAATTATTCATATTTTCCAATTATATTTAAAAATGAAAAAAAATTACTTAATGCAATGTATAATTTGGAGAAAAATAATATTTTTGTCAGAAGATATTTCTATCCATCTCTTGATCAAATATATGCTAATAAAAATTATGGAATTTGCCCAAATTCTAGAGAAATTTCAAAAAAAATTTTATGTTTACCTATTTCAAACGATATGACAAAAATCAACCAATTAAAAATAATTGAAATATTAAAACTTTCTCAAATAAAAAATAATTAAATCATTTATGCATAATTTAGATCCAATACATATTCCAAAAAATATTTCATATAATCTTTGGGCAAATATATTTACCGCAATAATTCTTTTTTGTTCTTTGCCTATTTATTCAAAAATAATGGATCCAAATGACTTTGGTTTTTTTTGTTTTGTTTTTGTTTTGCTTACGATTTTAAAAATATTAGATTTTGGATTTTCTGCAACATTGACTAGATTTATTTCAAAAAATTATAATTCAGATTTTTGGAAAATAAGATCTAATAATTTAATTTTTACTTGTGAAATAATTTTACTCTTATTTCCAATTTTAATTTTTATTTTTTTTTTAAACTATCATAACTTAATTATTAACTATTGGATAAATTTTGACAAGGCAAATTTATTAAAAAGTGATCTTAATACTTATAATATTATTTTAATTATTTTCTCTCCAATATTATATTTAAAATTATTATCAGTTTTATATAAAGGTATTTTTTATGGTATAGGTGAGCAACCAAAGTTTAATATCATAAGATTTATATTTGAGTTCTTATTTTTATTTTTAGGTATTATTTGCTATATTTATTTTGCTTCAATTTTAATTTTATATATTTTTTATCTAATAATTTCTCTATTTGAAATTATTTTATATAAAATAATGATTAAAAATAGAATTAATAATTCGGCTAAAACATCTTTTAAAAAAGGTTTCTTCGTACTTTTATCCAACAAATATTTTTTTTTAAATATTGCGCTAACAAATTTCATTTGGTTAATTTCTTCAAATTTAGATAAAATTTTATTTTCCAACATAATTAATATAGATTTATATGGTTCTTACACTATTATTACCACTCTAGCATTATTACCTCTTCTGATTTTTGTTCCAATATTTGAGTCAGCTTTTCCAAATCTGAATAACTTATATTATTCTAATCAGCGCGATAAATTTGAATATATTTATAATATTTTAGTAAGTTTATGTTTAATTCTGTTTTATGTTTCAATCTTGTCTTACATTAACTTTGGAAATCAATTTTGGTATTATTTGTTTGATTCAGATTTAAAACAAATATTTGCTAGTAGCATTTTCTTAAATTTTTTCTTAGGATATTTTTTTCTCTCATTTTCATATATTATATTTACATTTCTTAAAATTAGAGGAAAATTAAAAATTCATTCGATATCAAGTATTATTTGGTGTTTAGTATTAATTTATACATTTTACATCGCAATTTTTAAAAATAAAAACCCTTTGGAATATAGTCTTTACTGGTTAAATATAAATATGATATATTTTATTTTGTTCTCTTTAATATGCCTATTTTATTTTAATGCATTTAAACATATTATAAAACTTTTTAAAAAAAATCTAATTTCTTTATTAATATTTTTATTACTTGTTATTTTTAGTTATAGTATTGATCTTACTTTTACTAAAATATTATATTTAGATTTAATATATTTATCTTTGAGTACTTTAATTTTAATATTAATTTTTATGTTTAGTATTAATGATTTAAGAAAAATTACTAAAGAATTACTATATAATAAATTACTTAAAACAAATCGGACTTCTCAATGATGCGAGAAGAAGATGATATTATACAAGGCTGGAATCAAAATCTTCCCCTAGTATCAATTTCATGTGTGGCGTATAATCATGAAAATTTTATAGAAGAATGCCTTGATAGTTTTTTAAATCAAGATAGCGTTTATCCATTTGAAATATTAATTCATGACGATGCATCGATTGATAATACAGCTGAAATTATAAAAACATATGTTAATCGTTATCCAAGAATAATTTTTCCTATTTTCCAAAAAATCAACCAATATTCTAAAAATGTTAAACCTAATTTGTTAAATATTGAGAGAGCAAAGGGAAAATATGTAGCATTCTGCGATGGTGATGATTATTGGTCTTCTAAAAAAAAGATATCTAAGCAAGTTAAATATATGGAAGAATATAATAAATGTGATGTTTCATTTCACGGTGTTACAGTTTTATATTCTGATAATTCTACAGAAAATAGACTAAAGAATACTAAACCACATATATACACTTTAAATGAAATTATTTTGCAAGATTATCATTTAGTTTTTTCATCTTCATCTATTATGATTAAAAGAGAAATTTTAAATAATATTCCTGAGTTTTATATGATTGCTCCTGTTGAAGATTATTATCTTCGCATAATTGGCTCGATTAATGGCGGAGGTTTATATATTCCAGAAATTCTATCTACATATAGAAGACTAACTCCTAATTCTTTTACAAAATTAAACAAACGTTCATCTAATGTGGCATTAAAAAATTATCTTGCTATGAAGGAGTTAAAAAAAAACTTAAACCATTCTATAATCTCAATAACTAGTTACAAATTATTATTATTTCTATTAAAATATATTATTTTGAGAATAATAAATTTATCAAAAAATTGATAAAATTTCTGGACTAATTCCAAAATTTGTTTTCAAGTTAAATTTTTTCTGGATTAAATTATGTTTTATTTGCGCTTCTTTTAAAAGTTTGTCCTTTGTAATTGAAATCATATTTTTATTTATAAGATTATGTTCTATTAAATTTGATAAGAAAAAATCTGCGTAAATTTTAATAGCCATATCTTTATCTCTAAATGAAACTAGTTTTCGATTTGGACTCCATTTATCAAAATCTGAATTAATTTTACTATTCTTCAACCAGTTCAAAATTTCATTTGTTATTACTGGTGATAGTGTTAATCCAACCCTATTAAATCCTGAAGCAATAAGAATTCTTTTGTTTTTATGTAAAACTCCTAATACAGGCTTATTATCAAAACTTATCGGTCTGTTGCCATAGACCATTTTCATTTTTGTTTTATGAGCAATGTAGTCATTTGAAATTTCTTTTGATAAAGCTTCTATTAAATACTTAACGGTAGCCATTCTTCCTATTGAATTTTGGTTTTTAGTTAGATAGTTACCGGCGCCCAAATAAAATAAGTCTTTATTGTTTCTTGGAACAAGATGGACACCGCAATAACTGCCTCCTCTATTAGCAGTTCTATATACAGTATTTTTATCTAAAAAATCACTTAGCTCTTTGGACTCTATTTCTAATGCTGTACCAACGCCACTGTAAATTGGAACCATTTTTATTTTATTTGTTATGTTAGAAGAATTCGAGCCGGCAGCTATCAGAATTTTATCAGATATAAGAGTTTTATTATTTTTTTTTAACTGAACTCTATTGTCATTACTTTCATTTATAACAGCTTGATCATCAAAATATTTAAAATTTTTATTATTAAAAATAATTGAGTCAATATTATCAAATAATCTTTTGGAGCTTATAGCAAATTCATCTTTTAATAATAAATATTTTGCACCTTTTTTTGGATTTCTCTTATTATCAAATGATTTTCCATAATTGGAAATTGTTTTGAAACATTTTTTTTCTAAGCTATTTGCATTATTTTTTAAATAAACGATTGTTTTCTTAGCTGTAATTATTTTTTTATCTAAATTATTAATAACTTTTCGCCATTCTGAATTAGATCTTTCACTTAAATTTAATATTAATTTATCATGTTCATCATATAATTTAGTGTCTTCTAATTCACCATAAACTGCAATCATTGCACCCGAAGCTTTAGACGCATTATTCAGGTTATTACCAATCAGCGCAATTTTGCAGTTCGTATTTTCTAGCACTCTTAGTGCTGTTAACTTTCCCAAAATACCATCACCAATTATAATTAGATCAAATTTATCCAAATATATCTCTCTTTATAAATAAATATTAATAATAAGTTATATTCACAACTAAATAAATCCTTGTTTTTTTTAATTATATAATTATTTGTATATTTCATTTCGCGGGGTGGAGCAGTCCGGTAGCTCGTCAGGCTCATAACCTGAAGGTCGCAGGTTCAAATCCTGCCTCCGCAACCAATTTTAACTTAGATTTTTAAGTTGGTTAAATAGAAATATTTAGTAATGTTAACCATTGTAATTCCTTGTTTTAATGAATTTGAAAATTTAAAAAAAATTTTAAAAAGAATTGAATATTTCTCTAAAGATAACAACAATGTTTTTTTCATTATAGTTGATAATGGATCTACTGATCAAACAAAAGATTTTCTTCATAAATATAAAAAAAATAATCAAATTTCTTTTTGTTATGTAAAAAAAAATATTGGTTATGGTCATGGCATACTTTCAGGGCTAAAAATCGCAAGCACAGAATTTCTTGGATGGACACATTCTGATAATCCAAAAAATATTGATGATATATTTTATTGTATTGAAAAATACAAAAATCTTAATGAGGAAACATTTTACAAAGGAATTCGAACATTAAAAAGACCATTTTTTGATATCATATTTAGCTATGGGCTTAATTTAATTTCATCTATTATATTGAGAAAAATTTTATGGGAAATAACTGCTCAACCAACAATCTTCAGCAAAAAATTTTATAGTCATTTTTATCATCCGCCTGAAGATTTTTGCTTAGATTTATTTTGTATTCACTTGGCAAGAAAAAATAAATTAAAATTTAAAAGATTTAAATTAGAATATAAAGAGAGAATAAAAGGCAAATCGAAATGGAACACAGGTTTTCTATCTAAAATCAAATTAAGCTTAAGATATCTTAAATATATATTTACCTTAATTTAGTTTTAAGACTTATATAAAAAATACTATACAGCACCCATAATTGTTGAAAATGTAAGATTTCAGATAACATAGCTTCTATTGAAAATATTGTTAAAATTATACAAATTGGTAAATTTAATGAAATAAAATTTTTATTATAAAAATTTTTAGTAAAAAAATAAAAAAAATATAATATTATATAAAAGAATGGTACCGATAGTATAATACCGTAATTTGCCATTAAACTAAAGTATTCACTACTAATATCATGTCCATTTGGATAATTAGATAGAATTTCACTATAATTAATTATATTTGTTCCACTAAAAAGAATTAAATAATTTTCATAAATAAGGTTTAAAGCAATAAGTTTTAGTTTTAAAAATAATGAACCATATACTTCGAAGTACATAGTTTCAAATATTGGGTATTTAGTATAGTAATAAGAATACTTAGCTTCATTAATATTATTTATTGTTTCGGGGTCTAAAATTAAAAAATGAGTAAATACATAATAAATAAAAATAATTATAAACAAATAGATTAGACTTAAACCTCTAGAAAATAAAAATTTAAACTTATTGTTGTTAAATAAAAAATAAAATATCGTAAATAGTATTACTAAATATAAAATTTTTGCCTTAATTAATAAAAGGCAAGAAATAAAAATAATGAAAATAGAAACATTTATTAATTTTCTTAATTTATAAAGATGTAAAAATATAAAATATCCTGGAATTAATAAAAATGCCGCTTTGTTTTGACCATAGACAAATCCAAAAAAATGCACAGAATTTTCTCCATAATATGGATAGTGAATTTCTTTAACTGTCCATAGTAATGTATCATTATTTAAATAATTTTTAATATCCAAGAATTCAAAAAAATTTGGAAAAATAAAATAAATAAAAAGTGAAAATATAACAAAAAATGAAATTAAAATACTTAGAGAAACGATCGAAAAATTTAAAATATCTCTAATTTTTTGATCATAAGATTGCAGAAAATTAAATAAATTAAAAATTAAAATCATGTAAATCCAGATAAATAATTCATAAATGTTAATTGGAGATGGATTAATAAGAATTTTAATTAATTTTAAAATTAAAGTAAAATATAAAATTAAATCAAAAAGTTTAAAGTTATTTAAATTCTTAATATAAATAAATACTTTATCGTAAAAAAAAATCAAACTAAATAAAGATAATAATAAAAAACATATTTCTACAATTGAAACTCTTATTAAATTTAAAAATTGAAAATTAAGTAAATTTTCTAAAGACATAGATGTTATAAATAAAAAAACTAGGAAATATATTATTTTTATTTTTACTTTTTCTTGCATTTATTTAATTACAAAAAAACTTTAATTGTGATATTCAAAAAATATGAAACATAAAAAACCATGGGGATACTATCAAATATTATTAGACGATAAAAACACTAAAGTTAAGAAAATAGTTATAAATAGTGGGCAATCCCCAAGCTATCAATATCATCTAAAGAGGAGTGAAGTATGGATTATTATTGAGGGAGTGGGTGAAATCAAAATAAATGATGATGTTAAAAAATGTGTGGCTGGTGATGTAATTGAAATAAAAACTAAAGATAGGCATAGAATTACAAATAATGGTTCCAATGATTTAGTCTTTATTGAAGTGCAAAGAGGAACTTATTTCGGTGAAGATGATATAGTAAGGATTGAAGATAATTATGGTAGAGCATAAAGTATTAATTACAACTAGTGGCTTAGGTTCAAGATTAGGTAACATAACACAGTTTACCAATAAATCCTTAGTCAGGATAGGAGATAAGCCAGTAATATCTCATATAATTGAATCTTATAATTCTAAAACTGAATTTATAATAACTTTGGGGCATTATGGAGATCAAGTTAAACAATTTTTAAAATTAGCCTATCCAAAGCTAAAAATTAAATTTGTTAAAGTAGATAAATACTCTGGACCAGGTAGTAGTTTGTTATATTCAATATCTAAGGCAAAAAAATGTTTACAGTCAAATTTCATTTTTCATGCATGTGATACGGTAGTTAATAAAGATTTAATAAAAAAAATAAATCCAAATATTAATTGGATTGCAGGATACAAAAACAAATCAAGTCAAGTATATAGAACTTTTAATACAGCTGGAGATAAAATAGTTAAACTAAATGAAAAAGGGGAAGAAAATTTTGACTACATTTATATTGGCTTAGCAGGCATTAAAAACTATAAACTTTTTTGGAGGTATTTATTTCAAATTTTGAAAACAAATAAATCTACTGAATTATCAGATTACCATGTTATCAAAAAATTATTAAATGAAATAAATTTTAATTATATTGAAACAAATAATTGGTTAGATACTGGGAATGTAGACTCTTTGAAAAAATCAAGAAAAAAACATAAGTCAATAAACAATCTTCTTTCAAAAGATGATGAAAATATTTATTTTATAAATAATCAAGTAATTAAATTTTTTTATAATAAAAAAATTTGTGAAAATAGAGTTCTAAGATCAAAATATCTCAAAGAAATGACACCAAAAATTCTTTCTTTTTCTAATAATTTTTATTCATACAAATATGTTGAGGGCAAAGTAATGTCTGATTGTTTAGACAATATAAATTTTAATAGACTCTTAAATTGGGCAAAATTAAATTTATGGAAAAGAAAAAAAGTTGAAAAAAAAATATTTATTAAAAATGCTATACAATTTTATAAGTTTAAAACAATTAATAGAGTAAATAATTTCTTAAAAGTAAATAATCATAAAGATACATCAAACAATATAAACAATATTAAAATTCCAACATTAACAAGTTTATTAGAAAGTATTCAATATGATGAATTAATTGGAGAAAATGCAACAGGATTCCATGGTGATTTTATTTTAGAAAATATTATATTAAATAAAAATCAGAAATTTATTTTAATAGATTGGAGACAAGATTTTAATGGATTGCTGGACTATGGTGATTGTCACTACGATATAGCAAAGTTAAATCACAATTTAATCTTTAATCATGAACAAATCAATAATGGAAATTTTGTTTTAAAATTGGATAAAAAAATAAAAATTGATCTTTTAGTCAAAAAAATAAATATTGATTGTATAGAAATACTGAAAAAATTTTGTAAAAAAAATAATATTGATTATAAAAAAATTCAAATATTAACAGCTTTAATTTGGATAAATATGGCTCCATTACATGAATATCCACTAAATTTTTTTTTATATTATTTTGGCAAATATAATTTATTTGTTAATTTAAAAAAATAAATGCAATTCCCAAATTTTTACATAGGTCCAATGAGTAAAAATGTTGTGGATTTGATTATAAGTAAAAAGTTTAATAACAAATTTGGAATCATTGCCTCGAGAAGACAAATAGATTTTAATTCTGGTTATTGTTGTAATTGGAAGACATTTCAATTTATAAATTATGTAAGAAAAAAAAACTCAAAAATATTAATATGTAGAGATCACGGAGGCATTAATCAGGGTCTAATTAAAGATGATGGATATAAATCTTTTGAAGATGATTCTAAATATTTTAATATTATTCATCTAGATCCTTTTATTTTACATCAAGATATAAAAAAAGCATCAGAGATTACATTAAATTATATAAATTTTTTAAATAAAAAAAACAAAAATTTATATTTTGAAGTTGGAACTGAAGAGACAATTTTTAAATATGAGCCACAAGGTTTATTTTATTTACTTAATTACTTAAAAAATAACTTAACTAAAAGAACTTTTCAAAAAATTATATATGCAGTAATTCAGACAGGAACTAAATTAAATCTTAGTAAAATGAAAAATGAATCTTCATTTAACCAAAAAAGAACCATGGAGTTTTTAAAAATAGTTAAAAATTTTGGAATTCTCTCAAAAGAACACAATGGAGATTATCAAATTGATAATGGTACATTTAAAGATAAATTATCGATAGGAATTGATGCACTTAATTTTGCCCCAGAATTTGGACAAATTGAAACCCTAGAATATTTAAAAAGGTGTTCTTTGAATAAAACATTATTCAATAAACTTTACTCTCAATGTTTAAGAAGTAAAAAATGGGTAAAGTGGGTTAACAATAAAACTAGAATCTCAAAAAAGGAAATAATTTTAATATCTTGTCATTATTTATTATCTAATGATATTTTTATAAAAAATATAAAAAGTAAATTTCCAGATATTGATCAAGAAATAAAAATTAAAATAAGAGAGAAATTACAAAAATTAATATGAATAATAAAATTAAAATCGCTTTTGACATGGATGATGTTATTTGCAAAAGACCTAAAAAATATGAGTATCTTGGAGAAAAAAAATATGAATACTGTAAACCAATAAAAAAAAATATAAAAATTATTAATAGTCTGCACGAAAAAAATTTTTTTATAATTATTTATACTTCTCGAGGCATGACACAATTTAAATCAAATTTAAAATTAATAAAAAGAAAATTGAATCTTATTACTAAAAATCAATTAAAAAAATGGGAAGTTAAGTATGACAAGTTGTATATGGGGAAAGTTCATTACGATTTGTTAATTGATGATAAAGCCATAAATTCAAAATCTGTGAATTTATCCAAAATATTAAGATTCATTAAAAAAACTCAAGTTAAATAAGCTTATAATAAACAATAAATATCCAGATTCTCTCTTACAAAATTATATAAAAAAAAATATCAAAATATCCCCAGAAATTAGCTATTTTTTTTTATTTTTTATGGTTTGACAAGAAAATTTTATACTATATTAGGACTTACTCTTTTCTTTGAGAAAAGACAAATCCTCTTAAGTTACACTTATAATTTCTGAGGCTTTGTATGCTCTTTAATAAGTTAATAAGATAATAAAGAGATACGTAGACAACAATTCGTAATTTTAAAAATACGAATGTTAATGGAATACGTATCAACAAATACTTTTGTTTATACAAG
>CETH01184422.1_pt1 | contig 16596 bp, 16 predicted proteins | sample 361461 | NCBI WGS metagenome assembly CETH01 (sample SAMEA2622695, study PRJEB7988) | marine metagenome | isolation source: saline water (ENVO:00002010), including
TTTGAATAGCTTTTTTAAAACCTTCTGTATCTCTTGGTTTTACAAAAGTAGCATTAATACCAAATTTAGGAAAAGTTAAACGAAAAAGATTAAATGTACCTCCATATATTTGTGATGATACAACTACATGATCACCAGAACTACATAAGTTTATTATAGCAAGAAAAATTGCACTCATTCCAGAAGCAGTAGCTAAAGCTGCTGTTCCCCCTTCTAACGCTGAGACTCTCTCCTCCAAAACTTGAACAGTTGGGTTAGATATTCTGCTATAAATATGGCCACCTTGCTCTAAATTAAATAAAGCTGCCGCATGATCAACATCATCAAATAGATAAGAGGTTGTTTGATAAATAGGAACTTGTCTAGATCCAGCATTTTTTTGAGGCATATATCCTGCGTGCAAACTTAAAGTATCAAATTTGTAAGTTTTGGGGTCCATTTAAATCTCCTTTGCTTTTTTTCTTAATTCAAACTTCTGTATTTTTCCTGTTGAAGTTTTTGGTAACTCACAGAAGATAACATGTTTTGGCCTCTTAAATCCAGCCATATTTTGCTTACAATAAGAAATAATATCTTCTTCAGTTATATTTTTGTTATCCTCGATTAATTCTACAAAAGCACAAGGGGTTTCTCCCCATTTTTCATCAGGTTTTGCAACAACAGCAACTAGTGAAACCGCTTTATGTTTTGCGATAATATTTTCAACTTCTACTGATGATATATTTTCACCGCCTGAAATTATTATATCTTTGGAACGATCTTTTATTTGAATATATCCATTAGGATGCATCACAGCTAAATCTCCAGAATGAAACCAACCATTTTTCATCGCATTTTCTGTGGCTTCTTTGTTTTTATAATATCCCTTCATAACTATATTTCCTCTAATCATAATTTCCCCTATAGTTTTTCCATCTAAAGGAACGTGTTCATAAGTTTCAGGATTCATAACTGTCACTTCTTCTGTATTAGGATATCGGACACCTTGTTGAGATTTGATTTCTGATTTTTCATCATTAGATAGAGTATCCCATGATGTATTCCATGCACAATGAAGCATGTGACCGTAAGTTTCAGTTAAACCATAAACATGCAAAACTTCAAATCCTAAATTCTGCATTTTACTAAGAATTGCACTTGTCGGTGGTGCCCCAGCTGTCATTGCATATACCTTATGATTTATAGGTTTTTTATCTTCTTCTTTAGCATCAGCAATAATACTTAAAACAATTGGAGCTCCTCCAAAATGAGTAACTTTGTGTTTTTCAATCAAATTATAAATGTTTTTAGCAATAATATATCTGCAACAAATTACTTTTGCATTTAATAAAGCAAGTGTCCAAGGATACCCCCAACCATTACAATGAAACATAGGAACGGTATAAAGGTAAGTTAATCTGTTAGACATATTCCAAGCAACAACACTTCCCATTGACATCAAATAAGATCCGCGATGATGATAAACAACTCCTTTTGGTTGGCCAGTAGTTCCTGAAGTATAACTTAAAGAAATTGCTTGCCATTCATCCTTAGGTCTTTTCCATTGATAATTTCTATCACCTAAATTTAGAAATTCTTCATAAGTCCATTTTCCAAGTCTCTGACCTTCATCATCTTTTAACTGTGCATTTCTATCAACTATATCTATTACAGGAATTTCTTTTTTTACTAACTCTAGAGCTTTTTTAATTATTGGAGAAAATTGTGTATCAGCAATAAATAATTTTGCATCACTGTGTTCTAAAATATAAGCAATTGTTTGAGGATCTAAGCGTATATTAATTGTATTAATTACTGCACCAGTCATGGGGATAGAATAATGCGCTTCAAATAATTCTGGTGTATTGGCTGCTAAAACAGAAACAGTGTCACCCAATCCAATTCCTTGCTTTTCAAGAGAACTAGCAAATTGTATTGAACGATCATAGACTTGTTTCCAAGTATATTTTCTCTCTTCATAAACCAAAGCCTCATAATCTGGAAAGACATCCTTTGTTCTTTCTAAAAAAGTTATTGGGGATAAGGGAACAAAATTTGAAGCATTCTTATCAAGATCTTTATCAAAACTATTCAATTTTTCCTCTACTAAAATTATTAGAACTTTTACAAGAAAACTAACTAATTTACTAATGGTTTTCCTGTTTCTAAAGTATACTTAATACGCTCTTGAGTTTTTGGCATTTGTATAAGATTCATAAAAGCCTCTAATTCCAGAGCATATAAGTCGTCCTCACTTAACTCTTTGTGTATATTTGTATTTCCTCCACTCAAAACAAAAGCTAATTGCTTTCCAACTTCAAATCCATGATCTAGAATTTTTTTATTTTTATATAAATTTTCTAATTTTTCATACATTTTATCCCTAACACTTTCTCCTGGCAATTTAAACACAGGCTCTTTTGGAATCTTAAATTTGTCTCCGATTTCTTCTAGTAATTTTTCAGACTCATGTAACAATCTGTCTCTATTAATGACTATTTTATCTTTTTCTAATAAAAATTTTTGAGGCAAAGCTTCATTTGGTGAATTAGCAGTTTTAGCATATCCAATTAAATCAAAGACTTTTAAAGGTGCAAAATTGGGATCATTAATACTTTCTTTTGATTGAATCCATCGCCACAACATTTCTTTACAACCTCCTCCTGCTGGAATCAAACCAACTAATGTCTCAACTAGACCTAATACAACATTAGTATGAGATACTACAAAGTTACTTTGAACAACTACTTCAAATCCTCCCCCAATAGCCAAGCCAGATGGAGCTGAGATAACTGGTTTTGGACAATATTTTAAAGTTTTACAAATCAATTGAAAATCATAGATAAATTTTTCAATTTTATTCCATTCTTTGTTTTTGGTAAACTCCATAACATAATTTAAATTAACACCAGCAGAAAATTGAAGAGCATCATTAATTATTATTAAATTATTATCTGTGGCAAATTTTAACATTTCCATCGAATCAGAATTTAAAACATTTGCCTTTGTTGTAAACTCGACAATATTATATTTTTTTACGTTATTATAATATAATTTAGATGAAGAATTTTTTCTGCTTAAAAAGTTTGAATTATTTTTAATTCTTCTAAGCGTTGTAAGACTTTTATTCAAATAATTTTGCTTTATCTCTATAGATTTTTTTTCATTATTGATTATTTGAAGCATTTCGAAAGGGCCAATACTCCAATTGAATCCCAATCTCATAGCCTCATCAATATTATTTTTATTTTCTGTTACATTAGGTATCAATGAGGAAGCATATTCTGTTATTTTAGTGATTACTGTTCTAGCATAACTACCAAATTTTCCTTTAATATTAATTAATTTAATCAGATTCATTTGATCACCTATACCTAAATCAACTTTCTTGGCTAATTTATAATTTCCTGAATTTAAATTAATAGCCTCTAATATTTTTTGATTTTTAATTTTTTTCATCCTATAAAAACCACCTAAACCTTTTCTTCCTGTGTAACCTTCTTGAATTAATTTATTTACAAGAGGATTCTCTTGAGCTACTTCATGAAAAGGATCTTCTTTGGGAAGTTCTTTTAAAAAACTTTTAAGAACATCCGCCATAAGATCTAATCCAATTAAATCATATAATCCAAAAACACCTGTTTTAGGAATTCCCATTGGTCTTCCAAATATTGCATCTGCCTCCTCAACTGTTAAGCCCATCTTAATGGCCTCTTTCATTGCTACTTGCATTGCATAAACACCCACACGATTACCTAAAAAACCCGGGGTATCTTTACAAATAATTACCCCTTTACCAAGCTTTTCATCACAAAAAGATTTTAAAGTATTTATTTTTTCTTTATTGGTTATAGGTTCAGTGACTACTTCTAATAATCCCATATAGCGTACGGGATTAAAAAAGTGAGTAATACAAAAATTTTTTTTCATTTCTTCTGACATTTTTTTTGATAAAATCTTTAGAGGTATTGTTGAAGTATTTGATGAAATTATAGAGTCTTTCTTTCTCACTTCTTCTATTTTTTTGTATATATTATGTTTAATATCAATTCTTTCTACTACTGCTTCAACAACCCAATCAGCATCTTTAACTAAATTAAAATCATCATCAATATTGCCAGCAAAAATCAAATTAATTTTATTTTTTTCAAATAACAAAGGTGGGCGTGATTTTAAAATTCTTTCCTTAGCTTTTTCACTAATTTCATTTTTATTTCCATTAATTGACGGGAGATCCAACAGATTTACTTGTAAGCCAGCGTTTGCAACTTGAGCAGCAATACCACTGCCCATAGTTCCTGAACCAATTATAACTACTTTTCTAATTTCCACTTGATTTATTTTTTTAAAAAAACCATATATAACAAGAAAAAAAATAAAGAATATAAAATAATACAAGTATTGGGGTGGAAATTTCAATAAATATCTCTAAAAGGCTCCTCTTATGAAAAAAAACCCCAGTAGAAATGAAAATTTTAAAAAAGAGACTTCTTCTTTATTAAAAAAAATAAATAAATCTATTGATATCGATCAAAGATTATTTAATGAAGACATAGCTTGCTCAATAGCTCATTGTTATATGATGATAAAAAGTAAAATAATTTCCTCTTCTGATGGCAAAACTATAATTAAGGGACTGCAACAAATTCATAAAGAAATAAAAAATAATAAATTTAAATTTGAAGACTCATTAGAAGATATTCACATGAATATAGAGTCGCTGTTATTCAAAAAAATTGGGCCTATTGCAGGTAAATTGCATACTGCAAGATCAAGAAATGATCAAGTTGCCACAGATTTAAAATTATGGATAAGAAAAAAAATTTCTATCATAGATAATGAAATTAAAAACTTCCAAAAAACTTTTATTACTGCTGCTAAAAAAAATGTTCATACTTTAATGCCTGGATATACTCATTTACAAATTGCGCAAACCGTTTCTTTTGCTCATCATATGATGGCTTATGTAGAAATGTTTGGAAGGGACAGAAGTAGATTAAATAATTGCTTAACTAGATTAAATGAAAACCCTTTAGGATCTGGAGCTTTGGCAGGAACTTCTTTTAATATAAATAGAAAAATAACAACTAAATTACTTCTTTTTAAAAATGCAACGGCAAACTCTATTGACAGCGTATCTGATAGAGACTTTGTGATTGAATTCATTTTTTGCTTATCTTTAATTAGTGTGCATCTTTCAAGATTAGCTGAGGAAATTGTGTTATGGTCTAGTCAACACTTTCAATTTATTAAATTACCAGATGAACTTTCAACAGGAAGTTCAATTCTTCCTCAAAAAAAAAATCCAGATGGGGCTGAATTAGTTAGAGGAAAATCAAGTTTGATAATTAGTAATTTATCAGCAATTTTGAATATAATCAAAAGTATGCCATTATCTTATAACAAGGATATGCAAGAGGACAAAAAACTAGTTTTCGATAGTTTTGATAATGTTCTAATTTCTTTAAAAGTTTTGCAAGAAACTATAAAAAAAATGAAAATAAATAAAATAAAAATGTTAAATGCCATAAATAATTCAAATGCTACAGCTATTGATTTGTCAGATGCATTAGTAAAAGAACTAAATTATTCTTTTAGAGATTCGTATGCTCTAACAGGAAAAATAGTTAATTATGCTAACAAAAAAAATAAATTTCTTCATGAATTATCCATAAGAGAGCTGAAAAAATTTGATAATAACCTATCAAAACAAATTATCAGCATCCTATCTCCACAAAATAGCATTAAAAATAAAAAAAGTGTTGGAGGAACAGCTCCAGAAAATGTAAAACAAGCTATAAAACAAGCAGTGAGTAAATATTTATGAGTATGTTAATAAAATTTTTAACAATTTTTTTTCTTTTTACTTTACTTGGATGCGGAAAAATAGGTCCTTTAACATTGCCTGAAGACCAATTAGACAAATCAGTTATTACTTATCCATGTGATGAAGCATGTGAAAAAAGATTTGAAGAAGAAAAAAAACGCCAACAATCTGTAACCCTGCAGTTCAATTAAATGATTGTAAAATTTAAAAAAAATACTCCTTATATAGAAGGAGTAAATCTATCTAAATTAGCAAAAAAAATTCCTACTCCTTTTTATGTATATTCTCAAAAAAAAATAATAGATTCATATCTTAATCTTTATAATATTTTAAAAAAAGAAATTTTTTATTCAGTTAAAGCAAATTCTAATCAAGCTATAATTGCTTTACTAAACTCTATAGGCTCTGGATGTGATGTTGTTTCAAAGGAAGAATTGATTAGATCTTTAAAAGCAGGAGTTCCAGCAAAAAAAATAATATTTGAGGGGGTGGGAAAAAGCGAAGAAGATATTAAGTTTGCAATTAAAAAAAGAATTAGACAAATAAATGTAGAATCGATTCAGGAATTAGAAACAATTAATAAAATTTCAAAATCTTTGAAATTAATTACCAGTATAGGCATAAGAATAAATCCAAATATTGATTCAAAAACTTTCAAAAAAATTTCCACAGGTAAAAAAAATGATAAATTCGGTATTGATTACAATGATATTCAAAAAGCCTGCAAGATAATTAAAACTTCAAAAAATATTTCTCTAAAAGGGATTTCTTGTCACGTAGGCAGTCAAATTTTTCAGATAAAAGTTTTCGAAAAATTATTCACTAAAATGAAAAAAGCTGCAAATTTAGTTGAAAAATATGATATCTACATTGAAAATCTTGATCTTGGTGGTGGTTTTGGAGTTCCTTATACAAAAACTAATAATAGATTAAATATTATTCAAGTAAAAAAATTAGTTAATAGAATATTTAAAAATTCAACTTATAAAATATCATTTGAACCAGGAAGATTTATAGTTGCCCAAGCTGGTATAATTATTACTAAAATTATTACTACAAAACAAAATTCTAAAATTAATTATATAATTGCTGATGCGGGTATGAATACTTTTTTACGTCCTTCTATGTATAATGCTTCGCATAATATAATTTCTTTTAACAAATCGCACAAAAAAATGAAATATACTTTAGCGGGACCAATTTGTGAAAGTTCAGATATTATTAAAAAGAATATTAAATTACCCAAACAAGAAGTTGGTAATTATTTAGCTATTTGTGATACAGGCGCTTATGGAGCTGTAATGGCCTCAAACTACAATTCCAAATGCCTTCCTGCGGAAGTACTAATAAATAAAAACAAATTTGTAATAATTAGAAATTCTCAAAATATTAATTCACTATTAAAACTAGATAAAATTCCTAAATGGATTTAATTTATTATCTTATATATTAATCCAGCTAAATCATTTAAGATTAATTTTAAATTAAAATAAAATTCATTCAAAAAAAATAATATTAAGTTTATTGTTCCTACATCGGTATTTCTAAGAAACCAAAACAACAAAATTAAAATTGATATAAATAAAACTGCTATGATTGAGTTAAATATTTTAGGTTTTTCTTCTAAAACATATTTTGAAGGTAAATTAGAAGAAAAATTTGAATTAGTACTTTTTTCTAAAGAATTATTTTCTTCTAAAATAGAAGGTTTTAAAACTTCATCATTAAATTTATTGGGTTCTTGGAACCATTGCTCTTTGCATACTGAACAGTGAACCATTCTTCCATTTGGCTTTAATTCAGCAGAATTAACTAAATACCTTGAATTACATGCAGGACAGGACAATATCATAATATATCTATATATATAAAATGTAATTATGATTAAATAAATTTAAATTATTAATAAATGTTAGTTAGATCTCTTTTTTTTTATTTTTTGCTTTATTTATGGACAATATTCTTAGGTATAATTTTTCTTCCTTTTTTATTTTTACCTAATAATTATTTAAAAAAACCAATAAATTTTTGGATAAAGGGCATATTATTATTTTTAAAACAAATATGCAGTATTAGTTATGAATTTAGAAATATTGAAAATATTCCAAATGAGCCTGTTATTATTGCATCTAAACATCAATCGGCTTTTGAAACGTTAGCTTTATTTTATTATTTTAAAAAATCATTATTTATTCATAAAAAAGAGCTTCTTTATATTCCTATTTTTGGATTATATTTAAAAAAATGTAATATGATTGCAATTAATCGCAAACAGGGAACTTCATCAATGCGTAAAATGCTAAAAGAAGTTAAAAATAAAATTTCAAATGGTTATTCAATAATAATTTTTCCAGAGGGGACTAGGAAAAAACCTAATGAAAATACAAATTATAAATCTGGAATCACAGGAATATACAATGAATGCAAATGTAATGTTCTTCCAGTAGCTTTAAATTCTGGTTGCTTTTGGCAAAAAGGAAAAATTACAAAAAATCCAGGAAAAATAATTATAAAATTTTTAGAAGTTATTCCTTCCGGATTAGAAAAAAGTAATTTTTTAAAAATTTTGGAGAAAAAAATTGAAAAAGAATCTGCTAAAATAAATTAATTTTATTTCTTTTCTCTAGGATCAAATGAACCTGCTTGTCCATAATCTTCAATAAGTTTTCTAATTTTTTTAGTTGATGAAAATATTTTCTCCATTTTATTAAGATCTTTATTTCTAATTGCTTTTTGAAGTGAGGCCAAATCCTCTGAAAATCTTCCTAGCATATCTAATACTGCTTCCTTATTTTGTGAATAAACATCTCTCCACATTATTGGATCACTACCTGCTAATCTAGTAAAATCACGGAAACCTGCTGCTGAATATTTAATTACTTCATCTTTCATTCTATTTTCAAGATCTGTTGTTGTGGCAACAATAGAGTAAGCAATTAATTGTGGTATATGCGAGGTCATAGCCAAAACTTTGTCATGATGTTTAGAGTTCATATATTCCACTTTCATACCAAATGATTTCCACATTTTTTCAATTTTTTTTACATTTTTATTTTTTGAATTTTTTGTTGTTATAATACAATATCTATTTTTAAACAAATCAGCAAATCCATATTCAGGTCCACTCTTTTCCAAACCAGCTATTGGATGACCTGGAACAAATGTAATGTATGAATTGTTACAATGTTTCTCATATTGATTTATAACTTCTGTTTTAACTGAGCCTACATCAGTTATAATACAATCTTGTTTTATTAATTTATTAAGTTTTTTAAAAATTGAGCTATAAGTACCAAGTGGGGAACATATGATTATTAAATCAAATTGATATTTTGAATTATTTAAGTTAGATACAAATAAATCTACAATCTTTAATTTTTTACATTTATTTATGACATTCTGATTTATATCGTAACCTAAAATATTGGCAGAAAGTTTGCTTTTTTTTAGAGATCTAGCAACTGATGAACCAATTAAGCCCATTCCTATTATTAATGTATTGTCAAAAATTTTCTTAGACATTAAAATTTATTTTTTTTAATATTTTCACTGTCTTGAACATTTCTTCTTTATTCCCAATAGTTATTCTTAAACAATGAGGTAAACCATAACTATGTAATTGACGAACGATTATACCACTATCAAATAAAATACTAAAAATTTTGTCTGCCTCATCTGAGTTTTTTTTACATTCTATAAAAGCAAAATTTGTCGATGATGGTATAGATTTTAAATGTAACTTTTTTAATTCCTTCTGAAACCATGTTCTATTTTTATTATTCACTAAAATATTTCTTTGCAAATGTTTTTTATCTTTTAGAGCTTCGCTAGCCATACTTAAGGCCATTTTATTAACATTAAATGGAGGTTTAATTTTATTTAATATAGAGGCAATTTTTTTACTTGTATAACACCATCCTATTCGCATTCCTGCAAGACCATATACTTTTGAAAAGGTTCTAGTTATTATCAAATTTTCATATTTTTTAACAAGACTAAATTTAGAATCATAATCTTTGTTGTTTACATATTCAGCATAAGCTCCATCAATAACTACTACTATGTTTTTTGGAACTTTAGATAAGAAATTACTTAAATTTTTCTTTTTAATATAAGTACCTGTTGGATTATTTGGATTATCTATTAAAATTAATTTTGTAGAATTATTAATTTTTTTTAGAATTGAATTAAGATTAAGAACATATTTTTCTTGCTCTGCAATCACCGAATGAGCTCCTGCTATTTTAGTAATAATTGAATACATTTCAAAACCGTATTGGGAATGTATTATTTCATCTCCAGGATGACAAAAAGCTATAGCACTCATTAATAATATTTCATTAGATCCATTTCCTAAGACTATTTGATCTTTTTCAATTAAATGCATTTTTGATAATTGTTTGCGAAGTGTTTGGCCGCTTATCTCACCATAGCGGTGTAAAAAATTATCATTTTTAAAAATTTTAACTACTTGTGAACTTGCTTTTAATGAATTTTCATTTGAGGATAATTTAATTATTTTTTTCATTTTTCCAGCAGAAGATTTACCACCTTTATAAACTTTTATGTTTTGAATACCTCTTTTAGGTTCAAAGTCATCTTTGGTATTCTTTTGTATTTTTAAAGAGGCATGAAAAAATTCTCTCCACACTCTAATCAAACTATCTTTAGAGTAATATCCATTTGATTTTTTGAGAAGACGTTGAATAATATTGTTTTCTCTATTTATATCAATAATTTCCTTTGATTTATCTTTTTTTGAGCCAATTTTTTTTACTATTCTAGATCTTTCATCAATTAAATTTAATATTTTATCATCTAAAGAATTTATCTTTTTCCTAAGTTTACTAATATCTTTATAAGTCATAAATCTATAGTTCTTTACAAATTATAAGCAAATAAATCAAAGAAAACATGCTTTATGTCTAATTATATATAGATTGACTTAAATTGTTGATTAATTTACTAGCCTAATTAGCACTGATTTGAAAACAGCTTGCGGGTGCTAAAATTATCGCTAAAGCGTTTTTTACCCCAAGTTATAGAGATTTTTGGTCATAATTATGAGTAATAAAAAAGTCACAATTGAGCCAAGTAAGGATTATCCTTGCGATATAGCTATTTTTAAAAACTATAATCATAAACTTGAGTCAGGCAATACTTTAAATAATTTTAAAGTAGCTTTTAAAACTTATGGAAAAATAAATTCTAAAAAATCTAATGTTATTCTTATTTGTCATGCTTTAACTGGAGATCAATTCATAACTGAAAATAATCCTATAACAAATAAAGATGGATGGTGGTCTAAAATGGTAGGAAAAAACAAACCTATAGATACAAATAAATTTTTCATAATAGGAATTAATGTACTTGGGGGGTGTATAGGGACAACAGGACCTAAAGAGATAAACCCAGATACAAATAAACCATTTAATTTAGATTTTCCTACAGTTACAATTAAAGATATGGTTGATGTACAAAAATATTTAATTGATGCTTTAAATATAGATAAGTTATTTGCTGTTATAGGATCTTCTATGGGGGCTATGCAAGTATTACAATGGATAATTGCTTTTCCAGAAAAAATATGTAATGCTATTCATATTGCAGGAGCACTAAAACACTCTTCTCAAAATATCGCTTTTCATGAAGTTGGAAGACAGGCTGTTATGTCTGATCCAAATTGGTTTAAGGGAGATTATTCTAATCATAATGTAAAACCAGAAAGAGGTCTAGCTGTTGCTAGAATGATAGCACACATTACATACTTATCTGAAGATGCTCTTCATAGAAAATTTGGGAGAAAACTTCAATCAAGAGATATTATCTCTTTTGGATTTGATGCAGATTTCCAAGTAGAAAGCTATCTAAGACATCAGGGAAAGTCATTTGTAAATCGATTTGATGCGAATAGTTATTTATTAATGACAAGAGCAATGGATTATTTTGATTTAACAGAAAAATTTCCTAAAATAATTGAATTTAATAATACAATAAATAAACATATAAACTATTTAGTTATTTCTTTTGATTCTGATTGGCTTTTTCCGACTAATGAAAACCTAGAAATAGCAAAAATTTTAATAAAAAATAATTGCAAAGTTAGTTTTATAGAAATTAATACAGATAAAGGGCATGATAGTTTTTTATTAAATGAGCCTGAGTTTCATAAAGCTATAAAAGGATTTTTAAATAGTAAATTGGATATAAATGATAAATAAAATGACACAAAATATTAGCATTCGCAAAGATTGGAAATTAATTCAATCTCTCATAGATATAGATTCTTCTGTTTTAGATATTGGTTGTGGTGAAGGAGAACTAATGTCTCAATTAGAGAAAAATTTAAATTCTAATACAAGAGGCATGGAAATAGATGGTGACTTAGTAAATAAAGCTATTAATAATGGCTTAAATGTAATTCACGGAAATGCTGAAAAAAATCTAGAGTATTATTCAACTCAAAGTTTTGATTATGTTATATTAAGTCAAACTCTGCAAGCTATGTATAATCCGAAAATTGTTTTAGAGGAATTATTAAGAATAGGTTCAAAAGCAATAGTATCTTTTCCAAATTTTGGTCATTGGTATATAAGACTTCAACTTTTGTTTAATGGTAAAATGCCAGTAACAAAAGGTCTTCCATATTCTTGGTATGAAACTCCTAATATTCATTTCTTCACCCTTAAAGATTTTCAAGATATATGTAAAAAATTAAATATTAATATTGAAAAAAGTTTTGGATTAACAAACAAAGGTAAACAATTTGAAATAACAGATTATTCTATAACATCAAATTTGATTACACAAGAAGCAATTTTTTTATTAAGTAAAAATAAAATAGAAACAATAAAAATTGAATCAAAACAAAATGTTTTTATGAGTCAAAAAATTTTAGCAAATAATCAATGAATGAAAATATAAAAATTCAAATTTGCAAACAGCTCAAAGACAATTATTCATACATAATATATTCAAAAAAATTTAAAAAAGCCATAGTTATAGATCCATCAGAAGCAGATCCTATATTAAAATTTTTAGAATTAAATAATTTAGATTTAATAGCAGTTTTGATTACACATCATCATTCAGATCATACTTCTGGTATAGATAAAATATATAAAAATAAAAAAGTTAATGTGTACTCACCCAATTTAAAGATAGAATTCTCAAATATAAAAATTAATAATAATGAAATTATTGATCTTTTTTTTATAAAATTCAAAGCAATTTTTTTGCCAGGACATACAAATGATCATGTAGTATTTTATTGTGAAGAAAAAAATATTTTATTTTCAGGTGATACTATTTTCTCATTGGGATGTGGAAGAATTTTCGAAGGAAGTATTAAAGATATGTATAACTCTTTACAAAAAATTAATAAAATGCCAGATAAAACTATGATATTTTGTGGCCACGAATATACATTAAATAATTTAAATTTTTTAAAATCTACTTTCCCGAACCTAAAAGAATTAGATGATTATTCTTTGAAAATTAATACTAAATTTAAAGATACTGAAACTACAATGCCATTTTTATTGGGTGATGAAAAAATATATAATCCTTATTTATGCAATAAAAGAAGTATTTATGAAAAATTTAAATCTATAAATAACTATAATAATTTAAGTTTTTTTAAATATATAAGAGATTTAAAAGACCTTTATTAAAAAAAATTAGATTAATAATTGACTATTTTTGTTTAAAATTATAAACGCTTTTATCTTTAAAAATTATGATAGCAATATTTAAAACTGGTGGAAAACAATATAGTGTCGAAGAAGGGCAAATATTGAAAGTTGAGAAAATTGAAGGCAAAAAAGGTGATAGCTTAAAATTTGATCAAATATTAGCAATTAGTGAAAAAAATTCAAATAACATAGGCACACCAAATGTTGAAGGTGCTTATATTCAAGCACAAATCATAGATCAAATTAGGGATAAAAAAATAATTGTATTTAAGAAAAGAAGAAGACAAAATTATAGACATACCCAAGGTCATAGACAATATCTAACAGTATTAAAAATTGAAACAATATCAGATGGTTCTAAGAAATTAGCTAAGAAAAAAACTACTGAATCTTCAAAATCTCTTACATCTGATAAAAAAATTCAAAAGAAAGAGGTTTTGCTAAAAGATAATTCAAAAACTAATAAAGCTAAGAAAAAAATAGTAAAAAAAAAAGTAGCAAATAAAAATAAAAAGGATAAATAGTTAATCATGGCAACAAAAAAAGCAGGTGGTAGCTCAAGAAATGGGAGAGACTCGGCTGGAAGAAGGTTGGGAGTAAAAAAATATGGTGGAGAAGCTGTTTTAGCTGGTAATATTATTGTTCGCCAAAGAGGTACTAAGTTTTATCCGGGAAATAATGTTGGGATAGGAAAAGATCACACATTATTTGCTATAACCAAAGGTAAAGTTAACTTTAAAAAAACTCGAAAAAAAACCTTTGTTTCAGTTACGCCATCCTAAAAAAATAATTATTTTAGAATTAACAATGAAATTCCTAGATGAGGCAAAAATATATATTAAACCTGGTAACGGAGGAAAAGGTTGTTTAAGTTTTAGAAAGGAAAAATATATAGAATTTGGAGGTCCTGATGGAGGAAATGGTGGTAAGGGAGGAGATATAATCATCAAAGTTGAGAAAAATTTAAATACTTTAATTGATTATAGATATAAACAACATTTCAAAGCAAAAAATGGGCAAAACGGCAAAGGTAAAAATAAAACTGGGGCTAGTGGAAAAAATTTAATTATAAAAGTTCCTCCTGGAACTCAAATATTAAATCAAGATAAAAGTGTTATAATTTGTGATCTTATAAATAATGAAGGAGAACTCAAAATAGCTGAAGGTGGAAAAGGTGGATATGGTAATTCAAATTTTAAATCTTCAACTAATAGAGCGCCTAGAAAAACAACTAAAGGTGAAGAAGTAGAAGCTCAATGGGTTTGGTTATCACTTAAATTATTAGCTGATATAGGAATTATAGGCATGCCTAATGCAGGAAAATCTACTTTACTCTCTTTGATTTCTTCAGCTAAACCTAAAATTGCTGACTATCCGTTTACTACACTTCATCCAATACTTGGAGTCGTAAAAAAAGATCATAAAGAAATTGTAGTAGCAGATATACCAGGATTAATAGAGGGTGCACATGAAGGCAAAGGTATAGGAGATAGATTTCTTGCACATATAGAAAGGTGCAAATCATTACTTCATATTGTAGATTGTTCAAATGATAACTTTTTAGATAATTATATTAAAGTAAGAAATGAACTTAAGAAATACGGTAGTAATTTAAATAAAAAAAATGAAATAATTGCTATAAGCAAAATTGATCTTTTAAACAAAAATTACGATGAATTAATAAAATTAACTTCTGAAAAAACTGGAAAAAAACCAATATTGTTTTCCTGTTTTAGTGGTTATGGAATTTCTGAATTAAAAAAAAATCTTTTCTAATTTAAGAAAACAATATATCTAATCTGACTAAAAAAGAGAGTAAAACACTTGATTCATATTGGATTACTTGGGGGTTCTTTTGACCCTCCTCATAGAGGTCATTTATATATTTCTTTAGAGGCAAAAAAAATACTGAAACTCAATGAGCTTTGGTGGATTGTTTCACCTAAGAATCCCCTAAAAAAATTTAAACCCGTAAGCTATGAAGATAGGTTAGAAGATTGTTATAAAATTGTTAAAAATTATCCAATTAAGATAAAGGAAGTTGAAAAAAAAATTAATTCGAAATATACTTTTGAAACAGTAAAATATTTGAAAAGTCATTATCCTAATATTAAATTTTATTGGTTAATGGGAGCAGATAATTTGATTAACTTTCATAAATGGCAAGAATGGAGAAATATTTTTTTTGAAATTTCTATTGTTATTTTTCGTAGACATAGATATAACAGTCTCGCATTGAATAGTTTAGCTAAAAAGACATTTTCTAATTATCAAATAAATTCAAATGATTTGCATCAACTAGATTTTAATAATCTGCCTTCTTGGACTTTTATCAAGAATAAAGAAATAAGAATTTCTTCAACTGAAATTAGGGCACAAAGAAAAATTTTAAGGGGGCTATAATTTCTTTAAATAATAAAAATTTATCTTTAAAAATAATAAAAATTTTAGAGGATAATAAAGCAGAAGAGATAGAAATCATAAATATAGCCGGCAGATCTTCTATTGCAGAAAAATTTATTATCGCCTCATGTAGATCTAGTCGTCACAATGCTGCTACAGCCAATCTTTTAACTCAAAAACTAAAAGATATAGGTATAAAATGTCCGCCTCCTGAAGGCAAAATAGTTTCTGATTGGATAATAGTTGATACAGGGTCAATAATTGTCCATTTATTTAGGCCAGAAATCAGAGAAAAATATAAACTTGAAAAATTGTGGGATATTGGGTTTGATTTAATTGAAAACCAATCAGCTTAATAATATATTGAAAAAATGAAAAAAATTTTATTTTTGCTCTTTACTATCGCAATAATTTTAAAATCAAATTTAGCAGTCAATGCCAAGGAAAAAGAAATAGACACTTATGAACTTCTTGACTTGTTTGGACAAATTTTTGATAGAGTAAGAGAAACTTATGTTGAAGAAGTAACTGATCAAGAGTTGATAGAAAAAGCGATTGATGGCATGCTCACAGGGTTAGATCCTCATTCAGGGTATTTAGATGCAGAAACTTGGGAAGAAATGCAAGAGGAGACTAAAGGAAAGTTTGGAGGTTTGGGAATTGAAATTACAATGGAAGAAGGTTTTGTTAAAG
>CETH01051318.1_pt1 | contig 16533 bp, 16 predicted proteins | sample 361461 | NCBI WGS metagenome assembly CETH01 (sample SAMEA2622695, study PRJEB7988) | marine metagenome | isolation source: saline water (ENVO:00002010), including
GCTGTTTTGGAGAAATATCAAATCACCAATATACCGATATTTGCAGTACCAACACAATTCAATGGGGGAAAAATGAAAATTATATCAAAGTATACTGATGTGAATTGTAATCAATGGGGAATATGCAAATGCAGCGTCTTACAAAAATACCGTGAATCTAGTGACATAATTATTTATATTGGAGATGGACAAAATGACTTATGCCCCGCAAAAAAAAGTAATATTATTTTTGCGAGAGATGCATTGATAAGACATTGTAAACAAGAAAATATTGATTTTCATCGATTTAGTGATTTTACAAGTATTCAAACAGAAGTTATGAAAATAATAGAGGAAAATAATGATTGATAGATACGCAAGAGAAATAATGAAATCAATTTGGTCTGAAAAAACTAAATATGATAACTGGCTAAAAGTAGAATTGGCAGTTTGTGAAGCTTGGAGTGAAATCGGTATCATACCATTAGAAGATATGCAAAAATTAAAAAATGCCACATATAATATTGATCGTATTAATGAAATATTTGACCAAACAAAACATGATATGACTGCTTTTACACGTTCGATTACAGAACAAATAGGTGATGAAGGTAGATGGATACACTTAGGCATTACTTCAAATGATGTAATAGACACTGCCCAAAACATGCAATTAGTACAATCTGCAAATCAGTTACTAAGAGAACTTGAAAGTGCTATCACAGCTGTAAGGACAAAAGCAATCGCACATAAAGATACCTTAATAATGGGAAGAACTCACGGCATACATGCTGAGCCCACTACTTTTGGATTAAAATTAGCCCTATGGTGGGACGAATTAAACCGTTGTAGAACAAGATTAATACAAGCTCGTGATGGAATACAAGTATGTAAAATTTCAGGTGCTGTAGGAACTCATGCAACGATACCTCCAATAATTGAAAAAAAAGTTAGTGAGAAATTAGGCTTAGGTGTTGCTCCAATTTCAAATCAGATTATCCAAAGAGACCGTCATGCTCATTTTGTTACAACTATTGCTCTCATCGGTGCTTCATTAGAAAAATTTGGAACTGAAATACGATCTCTTCAAAGAACCGAAGTTCGTGAAGTTGAAGAACCATTTTCAGAAGGCCAAACTGGATCTTCAGCTATGCCACACAAACGAAACCCCGAGTTATCAGAAAGAATATGTGGTATTGCTAGACTTCTCAGAGGATTTTCAATTACAGCTATGGAAAATGTTGCTTTATGGCATGAGCGAGACATAAGCCACTCATCTGCCGAAAGAATAATATTACCAGATGCATGTATGGGTCTTGATTACATTCTTTCTATCTTTACATATGTCATGTCTGGTCTTAGAGTTTATCCTGAAAATATGATGCAAACTATTGAATCAACTCAAGGTGTTATTTTTTCTCAAAGAGTTTTACTTTCACTAATTGATAAAGGATTAAGTAGAGAAAATGCCTATAGTATCGTTCAAAAAAACGCAATGAAATCATGGGATGACAAACTAGATTTCAGAGATTTGATTCGAAACGAAGAAATGGTAAAAACTGTATTAAATTCTGATGAACTAAATGAATTATTTGATTATAATTATTACACACAATATGTTAATGAAACTTTTGATGAGTGTGGAATATTAAATAAATAGAAAGGTAAAAAAATGTCATTACTAACAACCACAGATCTACCAAATCCGATTCATAAAGGTAAAGTTCGTGACACCTATGATCTAGGTGGCGGTTTCTTATTAATGGTTGCGACTGATCGTATATCTGCGTTTGACGTAGTATTACCTACAGGAATTCCAGAAAAAGGAATTGTACTTACTGAGATTTCAGCATTTTGGTTTAATAAAACAAAACATATTATTGATAACCATATGGTTGCACTATCAGAAGATCTTGCTCCCACTTCTTCCCAATTCCAAAATATACCAGAAGAAGTATCTAAGAGAGGAATGGTTGTAAACCGAGCAAATAGACTAGACGTAGAATGTATTGTGAGAGGTTATCTTGCAGGTTCTGCCTGGGGAGAATATAAATCTAAAGGAACAATATTTGGATCCAAGGCTCCAGAGGGAATGAAAGAAGGTCAAAAGCTAGAGACACCTATATTTACTCCTACAACAAAAGCTGAAATAGGTCATGACGAAAACATTACTATAGAAGAAATGAAAGGAATATTTGGAGAAGATCTAACAAATCAATTGGAAAAAATCAGTATTGAATTATACAATTATGCTAATGATTATTCAGTTTCAAAAGGAATAATACTTGCAGATACGAAATTTGAATTTGGTATGATTAACGATAAATTAACTATCATTGATGAGGTTCTAACTCCAGACTCGAGTAGATTTTGGGATTTAAGCACCTTTGAAGAAGGTAGCCAACCACCAAATTTTGACAAACAATTTGTCAGAGACTGGCTCGATACTAGCGGATGGAATCACGAACCCCCTGCTCCAGAATTGCCAGAAGAAATAGTGAATAAAACTATTGAAAGATATAAACTAGCATTTGAAATGTTAACAAAGGCGTAGGGAAATAATAATGCCAGATAATTTACAAAGTAAAAAAACACAATTAAGAAAAGAACGAAGAGAACGTCAAAAAACCAAGGGAAAAACAAAGAATTACTTTTTCCTATCTATTTCATTAATCATAGCAATACTGATAACCCTTTCTCTGTTTCTACCGTCAATTACCAGTACATCAAATCAACCTAACCAAGGTGGAACTAACAGAGCAAGTTATAAATCAGGAGTCGGATCACCGCAAACATTAATGGAATCTGCTAAACATAAAGATGGTGTTGATATTGAGTATAATACTGTGCCTGCATCTTCAGGAGATCATTGGTCTGTTTGGGCTAAGTGTGGTTTTTATAATGAAGAACAAAAAGAAGAGAATACCGTACACAACTTAGAGCATGGAAATATAGTTATGTATCATAATCTAACTCAAGCATCGCAAATACAAGAACTTAGAGAATTTACCAATGATTTAAATAACTCAAAAGATTGGTTAATAGTTAGCCCTTTAGAAAAATTACCTGAGGGAAAAATTTCTATGGTTGCTTGGGGTGTTATTCAAACATTCGACACAATAGATAAATCTGGTATTGAAAAATTCTTTGAAACCTACAAAGGTAACATTTTTAGTGAAGAGACGCGGAGTGTTGGGCGAGGCTTACCATGTACTGGTACACCAACATCAATGTCAAAATAAAATGTTGATTGCAAAAATACATATAACTCTAAAAGAAGAAGTAAGTGATCCACAAGGTATGACTGTCAAAGGGTCATTATCCCGAATAGGTATTAATAATATATATTCTGTAAGAATCGGAAAATATATTGAAGTTTCACTTGATACTGATTCACTCAAAGATGCTGAGGATCATGTAAAAACCATGTGCGAAGAATTATTAGCGAATCCAGTTATAGAACAATATACATTTGAAATAATAAATGTTTAAACAACTATAGTGAACCTTTTGTACTTGGAATAACATCACTAATAGCAGGGTCAATTCTAATAGCAGTTCTCAAAGATCTAGCCAATCCTTTAAATAAAGCTTCAGCTTTGTGATGAGGATCCGAACCTTCCAGCACCTGAGCATTCAAATTCATTCCGGACTCTATAGCAAATCTTGCAAGAAAGTGTTCTACTAATTCTCCATTAAAAGTCCCTATCATTACTCCTTCTAAATCTGTTTTAACAACAGAATATCCTCTCCCACTCAGATCTACAGCAACACGTGCCAATACTTCATCTAAAGGAATTAAAGCAAACCCCATACGATAGATTCCTTTACTGTCGCCTAAAGCTGTTTTCAATAGCCTACCAAGCATAATTGAGACATCTTCAATCAAATGATGTTCATCTGTAATATTATCTCCTTCAGCTATAAGATTAATATTAATTAATGAATGACGACTTAGTTGCTCGACCAGATGATCAAACATCGGATCACCTGTTTTTATTTGGTATTCCCCTGTTCCATCTAAGTCGATTGAAGCTGTAATTTTAGTTTCTCGAGTTTCTCGAGTTTCACTTGCACTACGTTTTTTATTTTCTAATTCACTCATAAAGCTCTCCCATAGATATTGGATACCAATTTATTATTGTTTTATGAAATCTAATAGTTTTTGATTTTGTTCACGAGACCCTATACTAATACGTAGGTAGTTTTTTAATAGTTCATTTTCATAATAACGTACTAAAATACCTTTTGATAACAATCTATTATACAACTCAACTGACTCTAGGTTTACAATTTTTGTAAGTATAAAATTTGCATCAGATGGGATAGGTTCCATAAACGGAATTTCTGACAATCGATCAAACATCCACTCTCGTTCATTTTTTATAATCTCAACTCGCTCAAGAAGTAATTCTAAATCATCTAAAGAAGCTTTCACGGCAATTTCTGCAGCAACAGAAATGTTGTATGGGGGTTTAATTATAAGTAAATGAGATACTAAACTCGGATTCATAATACCGTAGCCTATTCTCATACCTGCTAACCCGGCCCATTTACTAAATGTACGTAGTATTACCAAATTAGAATAGTCATCAATTAGATCTATACATGTTTTACCTGAAAATTCATAATACGCTTCGTCTACTATGACTAATACATCTTTTTGTAAAATTTTTGAAACAAAATTTTTATCAATCAAACGTCCTGTTGGGTTATTCGGTGAAGTTAAAAATACAATTTTAACCCCATTATTAATTGCAGATAATATTGAATCTTCAGTTATTTCGAAATTTTCATCCATAGAAACTGAAATAGTTTCTCCCCCAACTAATTCTGTAAATGTTGAATACATAGCAAAAGTTGGAACTGGCTGACATATCTTATCGCCAGGTTGAATAAAAAGTCTTATCAATAAATCTATAATCTCATCACTACCTGCCCCAGCAATTACCCTGTCAGGTGTAGTTCCTGCATAATTGGCTATAGATTCTCTGAGTTTTTCTTGCAATGGATCGGGATATATATTGTAGTCCTTAAACTCAGATAATGCTTGTGACACTTTGGGGGAAGGTCCAAACATATTTTCATTTCCGTCAAGTTTTACAATATCATCTTCTGATACCCCGAACTTTTCAGCCATTATATCTGGTGGATAAATAGGAACATATGGTTGCATGTTTTGTAACCGAGGTATTATTAATTTATCAATTTTTTTCTGATTCTCCATAAAGCATAATTTCTATTAATATGTTATAGACGAATTCGAGCAGATTCCCTATGACCTGTCAAGCCTTCATGTTCTGAAATAATCATAGCAGTTGGTATTAATTCTTTTACAGTTTCATTATCCAATCCTATTATTGGCATGTACTTAATAAATTGTTGTGCTCCAAGATATGATGAATATCTTGATGTTCCAAATGTAGGTAATGTATGGCTAGGTCCTGCAATGTAATCTCCCATAACTTCCGCAGAATAATCCCCTACAAAGATAGCACCAGCATTGATGATCTGTTTCATCCAATCATTGGGGTTTTGAATATTTAAACAAACGTGTTCAGGTGCAATCAAATTAGAAAGTTCCACACACATTTCAACATTATCTACCAATATCAACGCACAATTATTATTTATAGATTCCTTTGCAATTTGGTTTCTATCTAAATTCTCTAATTGCCTATTGAGCTCAATTTCAACATTATTAAGTATATTTTCTGATGTTGTAATAAGAACAGGAAATGCTAATTCATCATGCTCAGCTTGAGCTAACATATCTGCAGCACAAAACTCTGGCCGAGCAATTTCATCTGCTATAACAACTGTTTCAGTTGGTCCAAATAATCCATCTATTCCCACTTCACCAAAAACTTTTTTCTTTGCTAAGGTAACAAAAATGTTTCCTGGACCACATATTTTATCTACTTTTGGTATTGTTTGCGTACCATATGCCATAGCTGCGATTGCTTGGGCTCCCCCAATACAATATACCTTATCAATTCCTGCAATTTGAGCAGCTGCAAGTATGCTATCATCGGGCATACCATTGATTTTTGGAGGTGTACATAAAATAATTTCTGGAACACCTACTGCTTTTGCTATCATAGAAGACATAAGAACAGTAGAAGGATAGGTAGCAGTACCTCCAGGGACATATAAGCCTACTTTTTGCATAGGAACAACTGATTCACCTAGCCCTGTAACAGGATCAAACCAACTTGATGGCATAGTACGTTTTGCAAATTCATAAATTCTTTTTGAAGATATCTTTAATGCATCAAATAGCTCTTTAGATATACTTTTTGCACCATTGTTAATATCTTCATGATTAAGCTCTATTTTAGTAATATCAACTCTATCAAATTGCTTAGTGTATTCAATTAACGCTTGATCACCTTTAATTCGTACATTTTGAAGTATTTCATCTACAGAATCGTTATACTTTGATGAAACTGAATTTTGTGATAGTTGTCCAGCATTAGCTATGTTTCTATCTTCAATAAATGAGCGTGCAGCCTCAATATTTTTTATAATTTTCATAGTAAATACTCCTTTATCAATAATTGCCAGCTGCTTATTATATTTGATCTATATGCTTTTATTGCTGATTTAGGTACTTGAAGATATAAATCATCTAAACTATTAGGTATGTTGTTTATAAAGTCATTAGCTAAAGATTCTGCAATTTTGCTATCTTTATCTGGGTATTGCCTTCTTATCATAAATATCAATCTTCCCCAATCAAATGTATTGCTAAAAACCCGCTTAATTGTGTCAGTAAATTCTTTAAAAGATTGATTTGAGATAAAATCAATATCAATATCCTCAAAATTTATATCTAATTCATTTACATAATCACTAAAGTTTTCATGAAATAAATGAGTTTCTCTGTCCATATCTAGTTGCATAGCTCTGTCCATTATATTGCCAATAATTTTGTTTGGAAAAACTTTTCTATTACCAAAAAATGGTCGATACATGTCAATAATCCAGGTTTCATCAGCTACTAAGTGAAGAATATATCCTGCAAGAAAAGATTTTGTTACAGAATTCAGTGATTTTCTATTTAATAAGTTAGGATTTTCTTTAAATAAGTTATGTGTACCAGTTCCGATTACTTTATTTGATATGGGCACAAAATGAGTTTTATCCCGACTCATTTTGGTGATAATTCTTACATCAGGAGAACAACAACCTAATAAAAAAGAACCTAAATTATTCGATATTAGTGATTCTTCCTCTAAACCTAAACAGTCTATTCCAAAACCTATATGAGCCACAAGATTAGGCATTATTTTTTACCCGTAATATTATTCATCAATTTCGTAAATAAATTAGATTGACCATCAAAAACATAATCTGGTTTATTGACAATAATATTTGAAGCGCCGATCTCTCGTAAATTATCAGTAACAATTTGTAAATCTTTACGTTTTAATACAATGGCAAGACTGTAAGCACTATTACCATTAATTGTAAAAATTCTAGAAACTCGTGGACCTTGAAATTCATTTATGGTAACAGAGTTCAAAAAAATATTTGCAGCATCTTCTTCATTATTAGCATCTAAGTTAAATGTTACGGTGAAATAATCTTTACCTTCCATATAACCTTCTATCCTTGCAATAAATTTTCGTGCGGAATCTAATTTATGAAGTTCATTGCCTAAAGAATTTGCACTAGCAATTAAACATGCTTGAGATTCAATAATTGTACCATCTACAATTGGTTTTAATTGGTTTTCTCTTAATGTGGTTCCTGTAGATGTAATATCAACTATTATATCTGAAAACCCCATTAAAGGAGAAACTTCCAATGTACCAGACGAATAAATGGTTTTAAAATAATTAATCCCATTCTGGTAGAAAAATTTACTTGTTAATCTTGGGTATTTGGTCGCAACTCTTAATTCTCTGCCAGTGTGTTTAAATTCTAGCGCTAAATCAGACAAATCAGACATTGCAGATACATCTATCCAGCCTTGGGGAACGGCTATTACTAATTTACAATTACTGTAATCCAAATCTTTAGCTACAACGAATGCATTACCATCATCTATTCTAAACTCTTCAAATCTATCTAGGCCAACTATACCAAGATCTGCGCTACCTTCTTCGATTTTACTAGAGATATCAGCAACTCTTTGAAAAAGAACAGTTACATTTTCAAGACCTTGTAACGAACCCAAGTATTGTCTTGAACTTCCTCTTTTGACTGACATTCCTGAATTTTTTAAAAAATCCAATGTTGCCTGATACATTTCTCCGTCGCTTGGTAAAGCTATTTTTAAAACTTCACTCTTCTCGTTCAAAATATTACCTTCCTAATTCACTAATCATTTGCAATGCATCTAAATTCCATGCAAATCCTAATGCAGGAGTTGAAAGTTGATTATTCCCCAACACGCTTATAAGATCATCATATCTTCCGCCCTGACTAACAATAATATCTTCATCTTCATACTCTGAGGTTATTTGAAAAACCAAACCAGTATAATAAGGGATTTCTCTTCCTAAGGATAAATCGATCTCTATATCATTTATTTCTGCAGATTTGATTAAGCCTATTAGATTCGATAAGTCTTTAATTGTTTCTGCCACTTTTGTAGAACAATTATTAGAAAGATAATTTAATACCTCTTTATAATCTCCATTAAAAGAAATAATTTGATGTAAATTTTTTAATATATTTATAAAACTATCCACAGATTGTGAATAAATTCCTTTATTCAAGAATCTAGTTTGTATTTCATCGATGGTTCTTACCCCTAAATTATACATCCCCATATTTGTTAAATAAGACTGTAATAATTCTCCTTTGTCTTTATTAGCAGATAATTCCTCATTAGCTGTATCGCTAATTAAACCTAATTTTAAAGCCATCTCTTTTAGTTTATTAATACCAGAATCACCCTCTTTAAGGATATTCAGATGTTCAGAAATAAAAAATTTCAACCTATTAGATAGATTTAATTCATCGAGTATCTGATTAATTATTTCCATATGCCCTATTCGAATGGAGCAATCTTTCAAGAAAAGATTTGTTCCTTTAATAGCAGTCATAAGTATTTCTTTATCAGACGTTTGAGGTAAAGCACCTATAAATTCACATCCAACTTGTGTAAATTCTCTAAGATTATTGCCATTATCAAAACTATATCTGAAAATTTGTCCATAATAAAATATTTTTGTTGCAACTGATGGATCGATGTCTTTATTCAAAAAAGCTCGAACTACTGAGGACGTAAATTCAGGCCTAAGACTTATATTTCGCCCCCCAGGATCAATAAATGAATACATCTTACTTGCAAGTGTACCTCCTGATTTTTTCAACAACAAATCTGTTTCTTCTAATAGTGGCAGATCTATTTGTTCGAATTCACAGCTTTCTAAAAATTCCGCAAGAGAATTTAGCATTATTCGCTTAGTTCGAGCTCGAGAATCAAACACATCTTTCATACCTTGTAATGGTTTTAAAGATTCCATATTTACCTTACCGATTAGGTATTAATTATATTTAAAACTAATACATTCTAAAGCAAAGCTTCCAAAGAAATCAAACTCGATATACAATTTATAAAATTAGTCGATTTTTTATATGGCCATAAATTGAAAAACCAATCACCAAATATAGCTGAACAATTAACAAAAACTCCTGTAAACCCAGGTGTTTACCTAATGCAAGATAGTAATAATCAAGTTTTATATGTAGGTAAGGCAAAACATCTAAAAAATAGGATTAGATCCTATTTTAATTCATCTTCTAATTTGTCTCCTAAAATCCAACAATTAGTTCATAAAATTGAGAGATTTGAATTCATAGTAACTGAAACTGAGACTGAAGCATTAATTCTAGAAAACAACCTAATTAAGCAGCTAAAACCTTACTATAATGATCGATTAAAAGATGATAAAACTTACCCCTTTATAAAAGTAACATTACAAGAAAAGTTTCCAAAAGTTTTATTTACAAGAAACATTAAAAATGATGGATCAAAATATTTCGGTCCATTTACTAGCGCACGATCGGTAAGAACAACTATGAATTTATTGAAAAAGTTATTCCCATATCGGTCTTGTACAAAAACTATAACAGGTAAAGATGAAAGACCATGTCTAGATTTCCATATTCATAGATGTGTAGGACCTTGTATTGGGGCAAGTAAAAGAGAAGACTATAATGAAATAATAAATCAAGTAATCCTTTTTTTAGAAGGAGATAAAAAAGAAGTTATTCGGCAATTAAAAACTGCTATGGAAAAGTCTTCTGTAAATCTTGAATATGAAAAAGCAGCAAATTATCGTGATCAAATACATTCCATTGAACAAATTAATGAAAAACAAAGAATATTTAATGCTGATAAATCTAACCAAGATATTATTGGAATTCATTTAGCTAGTAATGAAGCCGCAATACAAATTCTTCACATAAGAAACGGGAATATGATTGGGAGAAACCATTTTATTATGGAATCAATTATGGACAATAAAGAAAATATTATTGCACGAGAATTTATTGAGCAATACTATAATTTTTATCATGAAATTCCGTCTGAAATTATTGTACAAACAGAATTAGACACGGATAAAGAAATTACCAAAGAATGGTTAAAAACAAAAAAAAATAAACCCGTGAAAATTACTATTCCTTATCGAGGTAATAAAAAAAAGTTATTGAATCTTGCTATACATAACGCAAAAGAACAATACAACAGTAAATTTATCGGAGAAAAAATACAACTAGAACAAACTAAAGACTCTCTCATCGAAATCGAAGAATCATTAGGGTTAAATAAAATTCCTAGACGAATAGAATGTTATGATATATCGAATATTCAAGGAACAAATCCTGTTGGATCTATGACTGTATTCATTGACGGGAAACCTAGTAAGTCGCATTACAGAAAATTTAAAATTGCAAATGTTAAAGGTATTAATGACTATGAAATGATGAAAGAAGTATTATCAAGACGCTTGCGAAATCTAAAAGACACAACCAAAACTGAATGGAATGATAAACCGGACCTCATAATAATAGATGGTGGGAAAGGCCACCTAAATGCTTCTCTACAAACATTATTAGAACTCGGGCAATATCCTGACATAAGTATATGCAGCCTAGCCAAAAAGAAAGAGGAGATATTTATTCCAGAACAGTCAGAATCGATTATTTTACCAAGAAACTCCAAAGCATTGCATTTATTTCAATTTATAAGAGATGAAGCACATAGGTTTGCAATTACATTTCACCGATCTTTAAGAAGTAAAAAATCTAACTTATCAATTTTAGATTCCATACCAGGAATTGGTCCTAAAAAAAAGTATTCACTATTAGAAAAGTATCAAACGATTAAACAAATAGAAAATGCAAGTATTGCAAATATATCTAAACTTTATGGATTTAATGATGAGTTGGCGCAAAAAGTTAAAAATACGATTAATGAATGGAGAAAATCAAAACGAGAAATCTCTCGTAAATTAATTCAAAAATAGTAACCTGAACTAAGTAAATACGCGTTTCATAAACTCTACATCTAATTCAGGATAAACTGGAAAATTATTTAATAAACTAATAACAGTACTTTTTGCTTCGTTCGTAATGGATTCAGAAATATTGTAATTAGCCTTACTGAATGAGCCAGCATTTTTACCTCGTTTAATAGTATCAGGACTAGTATTAGTTAAAACTTTTCCAAAGACACTTGCTATTTCTTTCATTTCATTGTTACCCATACCCAGCGTTGTAATAGCAGGAGTACCTACCCTCAGACCACTGGTATACCAAGCACCATTTTTATCAAATGGCAATGAGTTACGATTGATTGTTATACCAACATCACGGATGGCTTTTTCAGCTTGCCTGCCGGTAAGATTTAATTTAGAAACATCTATTAATAAAAGATGATTATCAGTTCCTCCAGTAAGTACATCTAAGCCATTATCTATACAAGCTTCTGCAAATGTCTTAGCATTATCCACAATTGATTGTGTATATTGCTGAAACTCAATAGTATTCGCTTCAGCAAATGCAACAGCTTTAGCTGCCATTACATGAGGTAAAGGTCCTCCAATAACTAGTGGACATCCTTTGTTTACATACTCAGTATATTCATTCTTACATAAGATCATACCACCACGTGGCCCCCTAAGTGTTTTATGAGTAGTAGAAGTGACAATGTCGGCATATTCAACTGGACTGTATTGATCTATTAATGTTTTACCTGCTACTAGACCAGAAAAATGTGCCATATCAACCATTAAAATTGCACCAACTTCATCTGCAATCTCTTTCATAATTTTGAAATCTATTAATCGTGAATATGCACTATAACCTGCTAGTAAAATCAAAGGTTTAAATTGTTTAGCTTGTTTTCGTATAACATCATAATCTAATAATTTAGTGTCTTTATCGACATCATAATTTTCAACCTGAAACATTCTGGATGAAACGTTATGACGATATCCATGGCTCAAATGTCCACCAGAGTAGTAATTCATAGCTAATAATTTTTGATTACCAAATAATTGTCTTAATTCAGACCATTCAGAAGCAGTGAGTGCAGTAATATCTTTTTTATCAATTTGTTGTAGATAAGGTTCTTGGACTTTTGAGCTAAGGATAGCCCAATAAGCTATTAAGTTTGCATCAGCTCCTGAATGTGGTTGTACATAAGCGTGTTCAGCATTAAATAGTTGCTTGGCAAGATCTGCTGCTCTTGCTTCGACTGTATCAACATTATCACAACCTGCATAGAAACGATGAAACGGGTAACCTTCTGCATATTTATCAGTAAATAAATTAGCCTGTGCCATTTGGACAGAAATTGACGAAAAGTTTTCACTAGCAATCATTTTAAGATTTGATCTTTGATCAATTAATTCCTGAATTACAGCTTGTGAAACTGATGGGTCGATTCTATGAATTAATTGTAAAGAAGCAAGATATGCTACAGAATTAAGTACTGCAGGGTCATTTAGTTTAGAGAATTCATCTTTTAAAATTGTATTAATATTAGCAACCATAAAGCATCTCCTGTCGTATTGATAATATTATACGATATAAATGGGCTATATGATTGATTTTATTTATGAGATTACGGTTAATTAATGTTACTTTGGTCAGGATGAAAACTAAAATCATCATTAGGCATTGTTAGTTTTATTGCTTTAAGTAAATTAATAGCTATATCAATATATTCAAGTGATAAAGGTGCAGTTAGTTTAGCATCGCCCGCTCGTAGAATTAAAGCATCTCCTAACTCAGGAATAATAGTTGTGTCTGTAAGAGGGGATGGTATATTGAGACTAGGAGTTGGAATAGAAACTTCTGCTTCTGTAAAATTAACGGTATGATGAGATAGAGCTCTTGATGCATCATTAAGATGCTTTTGAATCAATGTAAATCTTTTAATAATTTCAGGTTTGTCAGCTCGGGTTATTTCTTCTAATGCAACCAGAAGTGTTTTATCATCAGGTGCTTCACCTTCAAAACGGTCGTATAAGGCAAATAAAAGGTCGACCCTTTTAAATGATTGAGAAGTAGCTTGTAATCTTTCAGATTCGTTAGCTGGATTAATAATACGTTGAGCAAGATCTGAAACTCTCAACTCGCCACGTCCTTCAACTAGTCCAAAATCACGTAAAGCAGCGATTTTTGCAAATAAAGTACCACTGTTCTCTGCCATACCTAATTCCCAAGCTAGACCTTTAACACGGATTGAACCTTTAAATTTATTGAGTATGCGTGCTGAAATTTCTATTGCATCACTAAATCGAATATCCGGATAAGAATATGTACCAAGTTTCGCCATAACTAACCTCCATTTACATCCAAGTAATTGCTAAATATTCTGCTTAACTATCTTAAGTTTTAAAAAATATTATAGATAAATTTACTGATATTTAAGATTCTTATAATTACCACTAAATTTACTGTATAATCTACATTAACTCCTAACTTTTGTCAACTTCTTACTATTTCTTGCTACAATATTACTATATTATTACTGTATTTATCTTAAATATTCCGTATTATTACTATATACTTGCCATTTACTCCTAAATAATCTTAATACTATCTAGGGATTCCCTAAAATATTACTGAAAGGTATGAATTTGTGTGTTTATTGTATATAATCTGAATGATTATAGATTTAAGGGGGATATATGCGGATCTTATACACTTTAACAACATGCCCTACTTGCATGCAGCTTAAGTTAGACTTAAAAAAGAATGGTAAAGAGTATGAAGAAAGACAAGTTGATAAAAATCAGGAATGGCTTAATGAAGCACTAACCTACGCCGACACAGTTCCTATCATGATTGAAGATGAGACTGTAACTGTAGGATTTAATGGAAGTATGGGTTGAGAAATCGAATAATAGTCGAGTTCGACTATACAAACAGCCCTAGAAGACACTTTTATGACTATTTGAGAGGAAAAGCACATAATGACTAATATAAATGCCGTAGTAACAATCGATAGATATAATTCAGGTCTAAACTATACTGAGTATCTATCCAAAATCAATGTAAATAAAGAAAGATTTGAAGAATTTTACCAAAACTTTGATCTACCTAATGAAATTAAAGATATTTTTGTAAATGCACAAAAAAATAACGGTCCTTTGAAAATTTTAGTTATTGGTGAAGATTGGTGTCCAGATGTTTATAGAGGTATGCCAGTAATGGCAAAAATTGCATCTGAATGCAATATTGAAATGAAAATATTTGCGCGTGATGAAAATTTAGATCTCTCAGACCTATTTCTTAAGGATGGCCAATATCGATCTATACCAGTTTGTGTATTCTTTACTGACAGACTTGAATATATAGGCCATTGGATAGAACGTTCTAATAAAGCTAATGAAGAACGAAAAATAATTGAAGAGGAAATAGTAAAAGAAATGCCAGATTCTGAAGAACAAGTTATCCGAAGCGAACTTAGACAAAGAACCCGAAATAAATACCCTGAATGGCAAATAGAAACTGCAAAAGAATTAGCTAACCTTTTATAGTGATTTTTGTAAAATATTTAAATTAATATTGTTAATATCTAAGTTATTAATACTCTGATATGATTATTGTATGAGAATTGCTCAAAATTCAATTTTAGTTTTATTATTTATTTGCTCATTAATTATAACTTCTTGTAATTCAGAAGAGCCTATTTCAGAAAATATTCCCGATATAGAAGCTACAGTTCAAGCACGATTAGATGAAGCAGTTCGAATTGCAATACTATCAACTCCTACGCCTACACCAATTCCAACTCCAACTCCTACTCCTACTCCTACTCCCACTCCTACTCCCACACCAACCCTTATTCCAACTCCTACGCCAACCCCTATTCCAACCCCTACCCCTACGCCGACTCCTATACCAACCCCTACTCCTTTGCCATTACCAACTCCCACACCAATGGTAGTTGTTGTTAGAGCAGATCAAGCAACTATACCTGAATTTACCCCTTTATCCTCTTCAGAAATGAAAAAAATGCTATCAATTATTTATGAAGAAAATCCACCTGCTTATTCAATTTCAAATTCATTTTCACTAAATCTAAATACGGGGAAAATGGATGCAAAGACAACGACACAAGACAATTTAGATGAAATAAATACTATTTTTAATACTGGATATTGGTTAGTAACTGGAGAGTCTCCATTATATTTTATTCCGTCCGTATTACCAAAAGATAAATGGCCTTCTGATGTTGAAGATATTGCTTCAGGATATTGTTGTGAACAAAAAAATACACAAATCCAATTTATAGCTGATAGAGATGGATCAGTAACAGAAGTGATTGATACTCTAGCACATGAAGTAGGACATGCCAGACAAACACTTCTTAGACCAGGTCAAATATATTCAGACAGAATAGACTTCACAGAAGCATTAGCATTTTTAATGCAAGCATCTATTGTAAGGGCTATAGGTGAATACACTGAACTCAATACAACGGGTATTCCATCAAATCTTTCTGTAAATACTGGTCAAAAGCAATACAATATAGATGAGTATTTATTTAATTGGGGTAATGACTTAAAAAATGTTACTACAGAGGGAAAAGGAAATCATGAACGAGCTAAATATCTCCTATGGTTAATATTATTATTTGATCCTGAATTTTCAGAATATAAAAACAAAATACTACAAACAAATGCAACTTATCTAAATTCAAGTGAGCTTTATAGCATCTATAATCACCTCTTAGAAAAAGATACTACTGAAATTGTTCCATATACAAATAGATTATTAAATCAAGCTTCTGATGTTGAAAACTTGGTCACTGGAACATTAAATAAAAGAATTATAACTGATCTAAAATATGAAGGATTCATTACAGGTACAGGATGGGAAACTGCAGTATTGATTCCTTAGATTACCATTGTACAAACATTGGCATAATTACATGAATATAAGATTCATCACCCACTTGTTTAAAAACACCTGGGCTGGAAGGACTAGTTGTTTCAAGTATTACTTTATCAGACCCAAGTATATTTAACACATCACTCAAGTATTTGGAACTAAAAGCAATTTTTGATTCATCAC
>CETH01015919.1_pt1 | contig 16467 bp, 13 predicted proteins | sample 361461 | NCBI WGS metagenome assembly CETH01 (sample SAMEA2622695, study PRJEB7988) | marine metagenome | isolation source: saline water (ENVO:00002010), including
CGTCCCTAATCCTCCTAATGTGGCCTTCTGCCTCCATCCTTGACAGTAGCCTGCTTGCCTTGGAATCGGTGAACCCGGTCTCTCTGACTAGTTCGGCCTGCCACATCGAACCGTTGCTTGACGATAGGATCCCGACCACTGTTTGCTGGTCTGCCGAAAGCATCCTAGGTGTGCTCGGGGCATCGCTGCTTTCAGGGTACGTTTGGCTGCGCGGGTCGTTTAGCCACATCAGCGATACACCGATGATTACGCCCACGCTCGTGAGGAATAGCGAGTAAATCACGTAAGAAGCGAAGTATCCGGATGTGCCGGATTCGAAGGTGAAAGGAACCGCGATTAGCAGGATTAGCATGAATCCGCCCAATGCCAGAGTGATCCTAGCCACCCTGTCCATGGGGGGTTCCTTGCCTTCCCGAGAGGTTCCCTCCATGTGTCGTCCGCTACTAGCGTAGATGTGAATGTTGGGCGGCTCGGTGTGTTGCGCCCACCGAGCTGAATTGTCATAGATTACTCGGAATGGCAGTATTGCCTGTCCTCATACCATGTTCCGCCGTTAGCCTCGCACTCCTCTTGGTTGTCAGGGGACTCCTCTTCGTCACTCCTGTCGTCATCCGTTGAGTCGTCATCTCTTTCTCGCTCCTCGTCCGATTGACCCCAATCGCAGTAGAATACCCCCTCACCACGGTCTGTAGCCTCTGTCCATACTCCCATCCTGGACTCGCACATCTCCTGGGTGATTTCCATTGGAGGGGGGCCATCTTGCCTTTCACGATCCTCGCACCTGTCCAGCATCTTGCAGAAAGCGCCTCCCATTCTTCCTCGGAATCCCTTCCTCGTGTCATGGTCTCTGTCGCACCTTCGTTCGTCTGCACAGTCCCTGTGGTGTTCTGCTCGAGAGATCATGTGCCGGATGACTGTCCTGATCGTCTCTGAGTCAGCCGAGCAATCCTCGCTGTCCATGCAGAAGGAAATTGCCTCCTGAGCGGCCATGAGTTGCCTGGACTTCTCCTCTGCGAACTCCACCCTCTCTGTCTCGTCCCAGTCCTTCCTCTCGTCCCAGTCCTTGTAATCCTCATCGTCACAATCGTAGTGAACAACTCCGTTTTCTTCCCTTATGCAAATCTGATAGTCGTCGGCCTTGACAGCCTTGTCCTCATTGGTCACGGAGTCTGTCCCGTCTAACTTGGCCTGCATCCCATCAACGGCCCAGGTTAGCTTCTCGATCATCTCGGAGAGCGAATCGGCGTCTGCCGTGCAGTCCGCGCTGTTGAGGCAGAACTCGAAGGCTATGATGAGGTTGGAATCGATGTCAATCCTCTGTTCGAGATGCTCGGTCCTGTCCTCCATCCTGTCGTTCATCCGGCTCTTCATTGCCTTCCTGATGTGCTTGCCCAGTGGCTTGTCATCGGTTTCCTTGGCCTCCCATGTGTCCTCTCCGGTCACATCGTCTACTGCTCCCTCGAAGGGATCCGCCTCTGCGTAAACCGGTGCAGCGTAGTCCTCTAGGGTCGCTGCCACCGATGCGCCGGCTAGCAGTGAAACTGCCGCGAGTGCGACGACGCCCATCGTGACTTTCTTCCTATTCTGCTCCGTTGTCTCGGTCTTTACTGGCTCCATTTCCTGTTCACCTTGGAGTCTAGGTGGGTGCAAAACCATATCATAATCTAGGCCAAATGCTCGTTATTCCGCGCAAAAAGCCGCAAAAGGTGCTAACGGGTTCTGACTATTCCAACGTGTTCGTCGGAACTGGCCCGTATGCGTTGTCGTGGGCCTGTCCGTCCTCGATCATCCAAACTAGCAAGAGGATGGCTCCGATGCAGGGGACAAACGAGAGGAGCAGCAGCCAACCGCTCTTCCCTGTATCATGAAGTCTCCTGACGCTGACGCCCAGACTGGGGGGGAGCAATGCAAGATAGGCCACTAATGCAATCAATGTGGGTAGGACTGCTAGGGATTCACTGATGCTGAAAAGGGCTATAGCCCCAACGAGGGCGAATACCTGAAGGACTACGGATATGACAACCATTCCCAGATATGACCACCAATATTCTGATCTCGACGCCCTGCCTGAGAAATCGGCGTACTTTATCCTGAACACTGTCGTTAGTGCGTCCATGAAATCCATCATCTGCTGTGGTCTTGGGCTGAATGCTGGTGCTACGAATTGTTGTGCCTGTGGCTGTCCCTCTTGTTCCATGAGAAATCTTGAGTCGGGGTGTGAATAAGTGTTGTTACGTCAATTATCTGAAAGGCACCATTCCATCTTGGAGAGAGTCTCGTCGACGTCATCTTCGTTCAGAACCATCGGGGGCTTGATCTTGATTACGTTGTGGTGTGCGCCGTCCGTGCTCAGAAGAACGCCCTTCTCCCTCATTGAGTCGACGATTGCTGATGCCTCCTTCGGTGCGGGTTCGAGGGTAGTTCGATCTTTGACCATCTCGATCCCTAGGAAGAGGCCTCTTCCTCGTACATCTCCGATTAGTTCGTGGGAATCCTTGAGGGACTCAAGCCCGTATCTGAATCGCTGCCCTAGCTCGCTCGCCCTTTCCATTAGCCGGTCTCCCTCGATTACATCCATGACTGCCATGCCAATCGCGCATGAGACCGGGTTCCCCCCGAATGTGCTGAAGAACTCCATCTCCCCGAAGGAAGATGCTATCTCTGGTGTGGTGAAGACCGCTGCCATCGGGTGGCCGTTGCCGATTGGCTTCCCCATTACCACGATGTCGGGAACAACGCCGCTCTCCTGGAAGGCCCACATGTGAGATCCGACCCTCCCGAAACCGACTTGCACCTCGTCGGCGATCAGCAGCCCGCCAACTCTCCTGACAGCGGAGGCGGCTTCCTCGAGATAACCGTCTGGGAGGGGAACCTGCCCTGCGCACGAAAGCATCGACTCGATCAAAAGACCTGCTACCGGGCCAGCTTCTGACATTCCCGCCCTGACTTCATCGTTTAACTCCGAATCGGGTCTGCGGTAGGAGTCAGGGATGGGCAGGACATGAACCCATGGCTCTGGCTCGCCCTTTCCCCCGGGACCTCTGAACTTGTAGGGACTCAGGTCGATCAGCATCCCGGTGTGCCCGTGGTATGCCCCCTCGATCACGGCCATGTCATGATTCCCTGTATGGGATCTTGCTAGACGCACGGCCAACTCGTTGGCCTCTGACCCAGAGTTAACCATGAAGCCGACGCTAAGCCCTATAGGGAGGGTATCTGAGATTCTCGAGAGGTACTCTGTGAGGCCGGGGTACACGTAGCGGCTGTTTGTGTTCAGCACGGCCATCTGCCTCTGGCCGGCCTCAACCACATGAGGGTTGCAGTGACCAACGTGAGAGACGTTGTTGACCAGGTCGAGGTACCTAGTCCCATCAGATGCGTGGAGGTACTGCATCTCGCCCCTCACTATGTGCAGCGGCTTGCCATGTGCAAGGGACAGTGCTTGGCTAATGTGCCTGTTTCTGGCTTCCAGGAGTGCGTCTAGATTTACCATCTGCCGCTCCCTCTGCAATTTTCTACCGAGGCGGCCCGTCCATAATGAATGGGTCAGAGATTACCGGATTCAGGAAAATCGCTTCCGGTCTCCTAATCGTTATGAACGGATATGCTGGGGGGTGTTCGTGCCGGGAACCTTCGACCGAACCAGGGGGCGGGCCCTGACCCGCGAGGTGTCTCCCAATTACGCCGATGCAGTCTCCAACTTCTTCACGACGAGAGTGCCTGATTACGATTCGGCTAGAGGTTCGCAAGAGGCGTATTTCGCAGCCCTCAGGGCCCATGGCTCAGAAGTCGTCGTCCTACCTCCTCTGGAGGGTTTTCCCGATTGCAGCTTCACCGAGGACACGGCAGTTATCCTTGATGACTGTGCGGTGATCCCCAATCTGGGCCATGCCAGCAGAGATGGGGAGCAAGACTCCGTCGCCGAGTTCCTCGCAGATGATTTCGAGATTCACAGAATGCCTGCCGGCGCGACTCTGGATGGTGGCGACGTCGTCTTCTACGACGACCGGTTCCTAGTGGGAGTCTCAACTAGGACGAACCGGGAGGGGGCCGATTTCCTTTCTGAGCACGCGAGTAAGGTTGGAATGGACGTACAGCTATTCGACGTCCCGGAGAGCACGCTTCACCTGACCACGGTTTGCTCTAGCCCGAGGCCTGGCACGATGGTGGCAGCAGAGGGACACCTCACGGAGAAGGACCTCTCGTTCGCGGAGGAGGTGATTTGGCTCCCTGAGGAAGAGGGGTATGCGGCAAACACGATCGCCTACGGAGACCGGGTCATCATGGCTGATGGTTACAAGAAGTCCAGGCAGATGATGATGGATGCGGGTTTCTCAATTACGACGATTGACATGACCGAGTTCAGGGAGGTCGATGCGAGTCTGACCTGCCTCTCGGTATTCATAGGATAGTTTGTTAGTGGGCGGAGATGTGCGTAACTAATGCAGACTATAGCGAAGGTAATCCTTGGAATCGGGGGCGTGATGCTTGCAATCGGAATCTTACTCTCAGCGTTGGGTGCTAGGGGGGTAGGTTCAGTCGAGGGTTTTTCGGTTGAGGACGATAAGGTCTGGTCTGGTAGCTCAGGAGTCTACGTTCACCAGGACTCATCGGAATGGGGGCTGTTGATCTTCGTTAGCGATGAAGTCAGGTGCGACGAGTTCGACCTGAATGTAAGTGTTGTATCCTCCGATGCTGATGGTAAAGCATGGTACGAGCATGACTGGTGCGTTGAGGATGGGAAGTTGCCGTCGGGTCATGCCGATGACCCCGAGGGTTGGCTCCACATGGGAACGGTTCGCGGCCTTGAGGAAGGCGCCTCTTACGAGTTCACGTCGAGGGAGCGGGTTGTTGGGGTTGAAGAGAGCGTGGTCGTAGGGATAATCGAGGACGCCGTAGGTGGTGCCTTGGGGCTGATGGGTGGAGGATCGTGTGCATGCTGCGGGGGCTTGTTCCTACTTCTCGGAATAGTGCTCGCCCTGACCATGGAAGATGAGGTCCCCACAACTTACCAGATCGATTCAGAGGGACGTGTGATACAGGTTCAGGGCGGGGGGGTGGCGCCCAGTCCTGCTTCCATCGACAATGAAAAGGAGGGCTCTGCGGAGGAGCCTTCAACAGCGACAGAAGTGTGGTACAAGCAGGCCGGGAAATGATTCGGTTCGTGTGTGTTTCTGATACCCCTCACCGAATCCATTAACAATGACTCTTAGAGTCATTGCGCTATGGCTGAGCGGCACGCTAAGGCTCACTCACGGTACGAGTGGCGGGGTTCAGCGATTATCCTATCTGTTCTCTTCCTTGTACAGACATGTGCGGGTGTCGTTGTTTCCGATTCTGGGTTCGCTGAAATGGCGCTATGCCAAGACACCCCCCCGGTTGTCCTTGGTGACATTTGTGACTGGAGAAACGATAGCGATGACGGTACGACCGACGTCACCGACTGGGTCGAAGGGATGTTCCACTTCAACATGACAAGCCCCACCGAGATTCAGTTCCAGGCATCATGGGCAATTAGGGAGTGGGACAAGTCGGGAATGGGTCTGTTCGATTCGATGGCCATTGCCCTTGAGTCTGACAACATAATGGCGAACGATGGTCTGCCTGCGGACGCGCTGAGATCGGCTTTCGACGAGAACACCGATCCTGACGACGCGGGGTCTCCGACGATTCAGGAGTCCTTGCTGTCGGAGATAGACGGTTCGATCTCGAACTTCTTGTCCAACTGGGGGGGTTCTTCGACCCCAGACACCAGTTGGTCGGACAGGGTATTCCTCCCCGATGACTCAGGTACGATGTCGGCAGTGGATTGCGAGCTAGACCCGCTTCTAGACAGTGATGGAAATGCATTCGAGCCCCCGATTTGCATCTCGACCAACGTAAACATCACTCTAGATATGTCCAGCACCTACGGGACCGATGATCGGGTTAGTGCCTCCGGCCTTGACACGGCACTCGAGGGTTTGCTGGTGATGGGTTCCCAAATCACAACCAATTTCGATGTGAGGGTGGACCCAGGTCACAAGGGGACCTACTCAATCCAACCGCCGTCTTACGCCACTGTAGTTGATGCAGGGGGATGGCTCGGCACCGAGGTTCAGGAGTCAGGCGGAGGGGTGCCGTACAACTCCGGACTATGGAGTGTGGACAACCGCGGAAATCCCAGCGCGGTTCTTCAGGCCGATTTGGATATGACGATGGGGTACAGGGACAACGACGGAACGGATGTCGTGGACGTAAGCCCCTCGGACAAGAGCCTTGATCTCAGGGTCTCCGTGGATCTTTCCGATGAGAACAACTCGTTCATCGAGGTCATTGTGGGCATTTACCAAATCCAGACCAGTACCATGACTAGCTGGGGCGTCGAACCACTGATGCCGGCCGACAAGGCCACCATACCAGTTATCACGTCGGATGGAATACGCATGGCATACCACAACGGTTTGTTGGATCTGGATGATCTGTCCAGCAATATGCCTGTCTCGGGAATCGGTCAGGCCCTTGCTAGCTCCAACGTGGACGTGACAATGAGAGGTTGGACCTGGGACTCTCTGGCTCAAGCCCCATTGGACCCTGGTGGCCTGAACTACACCCATGTTTTGGGCTGCTCTAGAGGGGTGCATTACTGCATGGAAGGAACGGTTGCCATGGATGACGCGTACCCAGTCTACATGCGATCAGTAAGTCACCCGTTCCCCCTCACTCTCGCGGGCCTCCTCGGTGGGAATCTAGGGGACTCTGGCTTCATGAACTCGGTTTCAGGGAATGACCTGGGCAAAATTCTGAATTCAGGGTTGCAGTTCTCCACCGTACTCAGCGATGAGACGATGGAGTCTTTCGTAGGGGGGCTCATCCCCGATGGGATCAGCGCGGACCTCACTATGACGATCGTCCTTCCGACATGGGCTTCGACGTTCGGAGGGGGAGACTCGATCGTCCTGACTTACAGGGCAGATGGGAATCATGACGGAGCGGTTAGCATCACTGGCTCCGATTCCTTCGCATGGGATCATGCGATTTGCAGGACCACGGCAATCTCGAACTGCGTTGACCAGACTCCTGACGTGGTTTGCACCTCGACCCAGAGGAGCTGTGGGTATGTGGATGTCGATTTTGATCTCGAGGAGGTGTCTTTCGCAAGCCTGCCTCTTACCAAAGGAGGTCATGTCGAATTCGCTCTATCGGTAAATTTCACTATCCACAGGATCGGCGTTCCTGACGCCCTGTTCGAAGCGATGAACTCGGGTTCAACCAACATGGATCTGGATGTCCTGCCATCCGATCTATTGCGGGCCTTCCTTGAGATCGGGGGGAGGGGCGAACCGCTAGAAATGCCATGGAGTATTCCTGGGTGTGACAGTAAGAGTTACTGCGACCAAACGATTGAGTTCTCCTCCACCGGCCTCCCTGCCTACGCAGATAGTCTGAGCGAGGATATCGAGAGTCTGATCAGGGATGCTTCGGAAGCTGCTACTGAGAATAAGGGGAATGGCATCGGAACTGTGGATATGTCTGGGTTGACCGTAGATATCGAACTCCCAGGCGAGATGCTGACGGACAATGACGAGTCCATCGGCGACGAGAACGGGATTGTGCTGAGAGTGAATATTCCGAAAGTCAGGATCACGACAGGTTTGGGCAACTCCTGGTTCGAGCTGATAGGCATCCTTAGGGGCGGAGAGGGCGAGGTCGAGTTAGACATCACGGCGACCGACCCGACGAGCGCCCTTGTTGCTCCGTTCCTCACGCCAATGGTTTCCGCCATGGGTGGGCTTACCGATGCCCTCTCCGCTAGTATGGTCAGTGCTGAAGGGATCAGGTACCCCCAAGCAATCTCGTTATCTGTCCCGACGTCTCAGTTATCTGAGGTAGGGCCCGTTGAGATGGACCTTGACCTAAATGGATTCATCACATTTACGCTGCCGGTGGGGATAAAATTGGAGGACTACAGCTCACAAAATGGCAATCTGGTAGTCTTTGAGGAAAGCGGTCGGCAGACCGTCATCTACGAAGTGGGGCCAAGCATGTTTGACGACAATGTGGAGTTCAAGGTCCTCCTGACGCCGATGTGGGTCATTTCCCAGATCCAGTATTACCTCATCGGAGTGATTCTTTTCTCTCTCTGGAGAGTCAGGAGGAGGATGACTCGCAGGAAGCGTAAGAGGAGGGCGGCGGCACTCGAGGCCCTCGAGGAATCGGCCGCCGGCAACATCGGATACATTCCTCCGCAGCCGACTGTGGAGGTTCTCCAGGTATCGGACAATGGCATCGTGGTCAAGAGAAGGCTGGTAGTCACTTAGTGAGGTCACATGAGAGCCGTTCTGATGGTTTTCGTCATCCTCTCTGCTCCGCTAAGCGGATGCTTTGGAAGTAGTGATGCAGATCTTGCGGCCGACGATCTTGAGGTTGTTCCGGGAACCCTGGTCTCGGGAGTTTTCCAAGATGTAACATTGGAGGCGGGCCAAAGGATGTCTGTCTTCGTTCCATACCTAGTTAGGGACCCGATTACCGGTTTCGTCCAGAACTCTACCGTAGTCGACATCGACAAGGGGTCATCCTTTACCCTAGACTTGCTCGCCCCACCGAGAGTCTCTCTGCTGGTAATTCTAGTCGGGGAACACGGGAGGGAAAATTGGCCCGTCAGAGCTGCTAACGAATCCTGGGTTTCTTGGTTGGAGAGGGGAGGTGCAGAAGGAGAGGGGGGTCTCGCAGTAAGCAGAACCGATGGCAACACCTCACTGGATTCCCTAAACTCCAGCGTGGAATCGGGAGGTTCTGTCTTGGTCAAGACGTTGCTCTCGGAGAGGGCGTCTTCGGTCACAGTGGACGAGGGGGGTGCACACTCGTCTGGACTGGTTCATGGCAGAGACGTCTACGAGACCCTGTTTGAGATTACTGATCCCGCCAACTCTCTAGACCCGGTCGACGGGAAGGCCGGATACTGGGACAGGTGGGCTGGTCAAGGCAACCCAGCATACGAGGATGCTGCCCAATACCTCATTTCCGAACTATCTTCCTTCGGTCTCGAGGTGGAAGCCCACCGTTTCGAGTTCACCGACATCCTGGGTAACCAGAACCCGGAGTCCTACAACGTATGCGCCTACAAGTGGGGTAGCGTCTTCACGGACGAATGGCTTGTGTTCGGGGCCCACTTCGACGTAGCCCCCCCTGCGAACATGGTCTTGCTTGACCCCCATGTCACAGGTGAGAGGACGTATGGTACTCGCGTCGGTGCCTATGACAACTCTGCGGGAACTTCCATGGTACTGGAAACAGCCCGTGCACTCTCCGACTTCGAGACCAGGAGGACGATGGTGTTCTGCCTCTGGTCCGGGGAAGAGGGAGGGAAGAGGGGGTCGGATTACTGGACCGACTACTACGTCAAGGAGGACAACCCAGATGTCACGGTTACCAATTACATCAATCTCGACATGGCAGGTGTGAACTGGCCTGGGGGCGGAGGCGCGCCCCATGGAGACCCAGACCCCCAGATAGACGAGGACGGCTATCCCAAGGACTCAGAGGTGTGGCCTATGAGAGTCTACATCGGACCTGGCCCGAACCACGACAGTCTCGACCAGCCCGGAATGGTGGGGCTATCCAATTGGATTGGGTCGGATGCATTGGGCCTAGAGGAGCAGATGGGCACACTGGTGGGGGATGGTTACTCTGCGGACACGTGGAAGACGGACGTATGGTTGGACATGGACAGGCCCGAGATAATCGTCTACGAGGACACCACCGCGCGAAGCGACCATGCTAGCTTCCAAGACAACCTTGGCACGGTAACAGTCGGTTTCGGTGGCCTAGTAGACGGTTACTGGTGCTATCACCAAACGTGCGACACACTCGATGAGATGGAGCAGTGGATGGACACCACCGGCAAGGACTACGGGGACGAGAACACGGGAGTAGCGAACGTAGTGAACAGCCTCGACATGATCACATGGTGGGCGCTAATGACCTTCTTCCACTGCGACGAGAAGCCCATCCTGAATGCGCTAAGCTAGGGGTCCGCGACTAGAAAACCCCCTTTTTGATTGTGATGTAGACCATGGCGATAGCCACACTGAGGCAACTGTAGAATATCGGTTCTGACCAAGTCTTGATCTTCTTCCCATCGAGTGGGCCGAATGGGAGCATGTTGAATGCGCACAGAATCGCATTGCCCCACAACCAGTAGCCGATTACGACGTCGATCAGCCCTACAATGCCACCTAAGACGATCCATGCTCCGTATCCAAGAGCCCAGAGGACCATGTTGGTAATCGGTCCTGCTACCGCTATCTTTCCGAATTGGTTCCTAGTAGCGTTGCCTGCGACCATGACCGCTCCGGGAGCCATGAAAACTATCCCCAGGAATGCGGCCAGGATCAAGCCGAATCGCAAGCCGCCTGGATCGGCCCTGAACTCCGCCCAGCAACCGTAATACTTGGCTACGAACTTGTGAGCGAACTCATGCAGTAGGAATGCCGGTGCAAGCGATATCAAAGACAGCAGGCAATAGACTGGGAATGCAGGGGAGAGGTTGAATACGCCTCCATCGAACATCAGTGCTAGAGCTAGTGTGAAAGCTCCCGTGGCAAGGGCTAGGTGTTTGATCTCAGTACTCGAAAAGTGCCAAATCGAACCCTTGTGCATTGTGGCCGAACCCATGGACCTCGGGTCCCCAAAAAAGCTCGAAGTCACCCTCCCACCTTGGTCCATCTGGACGATTCGGATTCGCGGTTGCCTCCACGTACCGTCGTCCCGAGCAGCCGAATGGCTACTTGCCCTCTGACGGGCTTCGAGGGGGTCGTCGTCTACCCACCACGCCCGGGGGTCCCTCTCCGCTGTCATCGAATACTGGTCTCCATCGTCTGATATCAATGCTATTCGGTTTCAATCGTCCAGCATTTCCTCTATCTCGGAGATTAGGTCGTCCCATGTCATCGGTGGTTTGGAGTCCCCGTCCCTAAGAATCTCCCGCATTTCCTCCATCTGCGATTCGTCCGGTGGATTACCCACCCACTTGTTCTTGTTTGCAACGTCACGGATCAACGAGGTCTTTCGGGAGAGTCGTTGGCTCCTCAAGCGCCTCTCGCCGCCCTTCTCGGGGTCATTCTGGTGCTCGCTAATCATTTCCGAGTAGGTTTGCATCCATTTCCCATGGGTGTCGTCTTCTGTGTGGCTGAAGGGATCGGCTAGCATCGTGACTAGTTCTCTTGCGAGGCGTTGTGCCTTGGTTCTGGCTTTGCCAGAGGTTAGCCTGTCCCTCGCCCTTGTGTGCCCCTTGATACATTCCTTGCATCTGGTGGTTCCTGCTACATCTGGCGCATCGCACATGAGGCAGCAGACCGAGAAGCCCATCTGCTCCATGGCCCTTCTGGGAAGCGACATGCCGGGCGCTATGCGAAGCGAGTTATGAGGGTCACTCGGATTCGAAGGCAGATAGCATCCCGAATCCTTCCAGTAGGCTTGGTCCGCTTCCAAGATAGCAGAGAATGCCCCGCCTGCTCCTGGAGTCCTCTGGGGTCGAGTTGTCTTCGGTGGCGCATGAGCCGGTGCATCCGTCGGCGAAGGCGATGTACACTCGCCCCTCCCTGTCGATATGTAGGTCATTGAAGTCGAGTAGGTTCCTGTTGGAGCCACCGATGTCTCGGCAATCTCCACTGTTGAGGCATATGCTGCCTATCTGTACGGGGTCGGAGGTGGCACGGACTGTGTGGAAGACCGGGTTCGGGTCAAGCGCATTCAGACTGAATGTGACATAGAGGTAGTAACTGACATTGGCGTTGGCGTAGTGGGCGTTGCCATCCCATGGCTCTCCATCGATATTGGATTGGTTCAGCTCACTACCATTCTCACTACCGAGATAGGTGATGGCAATTCTTCCTGGGTCGCCGGCATCGATTTGGGGGAATGCGGTTGAGATTACTTGGTTGGGGCTGATACGCATGCTAGTCTGGGTCCACGTGTCCCCGGAGTCAGTGCTGGTCGCTAGGTATACCCCCTCGTCGGCTCCTGTCCAAATATGGTATGCATTGGATTGCGTATCGGTGGCTACCTCTGAGTTCTTCCTAGGGTATGGTGTTCCCTGATCCTCGCCCATCGTCCGTTCGAACCATGTCAATCCGTTGTCCTTGGAGACGATGACAGTGGGTGTCTCGACTCTGGGTGTGACATAGACCGTGCCATCGGGCGCGGAGGTGATGGCCCCATGCAGGCCTCCGTTGGTAGTTGCCAGACCGACAAGAAGCCCTCCTGCCTCGAACGTCGCTCCACCGTCGAAGCTAGTGTAGCAGAAGATGCCTACGCCTTTGTTGTAGCAGTAGTAAACCGCTTGATCGTAGAATGCCTGTGATACTAGTCCCCCGATCCCGTAACCACTTCCAGTCCATGGCCCGGTTGCCAGCTTTATGTGGTCATTAAGCGGTGTCGTGCCCGAGTCGTGTGGGTTCCCTACCCATGTTTGCCCGTCGTCGTCGCTCCAGCAGATCCAAGACGTCTCCAGACCTTGCATCTGCACATTGAAGATCCGGTCGGTTACCGGGTCGACCCACCCGTACGGATCGTTTGTCTGGAATGCACACAATGGGCCAGTCACATCCACCCAAGAGTCCCCGTGATCGCAAGACCGCATCACCTTCTCGAATGCGATGAAGAAGATGCACCCGCTCGAGGTGACTCCGATACTGGGTTCCGCACCGTCCTCGCCCACATCACTGAGGTTGAACACCAACGGGAGGGGGGTCTCGTCCACTGCTTGCCCATCCGGTCCTGTGACGAATACGCCCGATGGTGATTTTTCTACCTCGGGCTCATTCGAAGTTTTCTCATCCTGGAGGCACCCCGAGAACGGCATCAGAACCAGCATCAACGCAGTAGCCAGAGCCAGCCCAGGGCGCAACATTGACCCCTGCCGATGCGTAATCGGCTTGAAACCTGCTGATTATTAGGAGTCTGGCCGTCGGGCCCACATGGACCCTGAAACAATCCACAGAAGGCGTTGGTTGATTCTCGGAATAATGAGCCTGAGCCTTGTAATCACCCTTCTCAACAATGTCACAGTTAACGTGGCCCTGCCTGAACTTTCGAAGGAGTTGGGGGCCGATAACACCGAACTGCAGTGGATCATGGACGCATACGTAATTGTGTTCGGGGGTTTGCTCCTTGTGATGGGTGCATTCGGGGACAGGTTCGGGAGAAGGCATGCTTTACTGGTCGGGCTTGCAATAGTGGGATTGGTCTCCGCATTAACTGCCCAGTATGCCACCACTTCCGAGCAAGTAATCGGCGCTAGGGGCCTGATGGGGCTCGGTGCGGCTCTGGTGATGCCGGCAACGCTCTCGGTAATTGTCGTCGTCTTCCCTCCTGAGGAGAGGGGGAAGGCTGTTGGCGTATGGGTGGGTATGGCGGGGGTTGGAGCTCCGATTGGCCTCCTCGTAGGTGGTTGGGCTGTGGAAAACTTCGATTGGAGGGCAGTGTTCTGGATCAATCCGCCGATTGTCGCATTGGCGATGGTCCTCTGTATCCTTCTAGTTCCAAACTCCAGGGACGAGGCTGGTTCCCCGATGGACCCGGTCGGGGGCGCGCTTTCGGTTGGAGCTCTGGGTTTTGTTCTCTTTGCAATAATTGAGGGGCCGAGCTTGGGGTGGACGAGTGCCGAAGTATTGTCACTAGGGGCCATCGGCGTGGTCCTGACTTTCCTTTTCGTTTGGTGGGAGAGGCGTACAGAGTACCCAATGCTCCCGATCGATTTCTTTCGAAACAGAGGTTTCTCTCTCGGATTGATTGCGATTAGCCTAGCATTCTTCGTGATGTTCTCATTCATGTTCACCCAGATGCTGCACTTCCAGCTGGTTAGAGAAAGGAGCGCATTGGAGGCAGCGTTGCGATTCCTGCCACTGCCTCTGGGACTTATGCCCAGTGCTGCGAATAGCGACAGGTTGTGCGAAAGATTCGGTAGCAACAACGTTGTTTCATTCGGTCTAGCAATAATCGGGACGGCGATGTTGATCTTCACCACTGTGGGGGTGGGGACACCGTATTGGACGCTCGCGGTAATCTTCTTCCTGATTGGCGTGGGGATGGGATTGACCATGGCACCTTCAACGACGATGGTGATGGATTCTATTCCCCATGACAAGGCGGGTGTAGGTAGTGCAACGAATGACGCCAGCAGAGAGGTCGGGGGCGCCTTTGGCATCGCAATAGTAGGAAGTGCTGTGAATGAGATATACCAGAGTGAGATGGTCGTTCCCGCTGGGCTCGAGTCGCAATCTGCATTGGTTTCCGAGTCATTCCCTGCTGCCATCAGAATAGGGAACGAGTTGTTGGTCCAGGGAAACTCCATTGGAATGGAGCTGATTGGAAACGCGCAACACGCCTTCGTCGAAGGGATGACTGGGGCTGCAGCAATTTCGGCGCTGGTAGCGTTTGTGAATTCAATCCTAGTCAAGTTGTACATGCCACGGGGCGTTTCCCCCGAATCAGAGGATGCTTTTGCGTAAGGTAGTCTCATGGGAGGGGAGCTGGGCTTTGTGTCGATGCCCCAGGTGGTCGTGCTAGCCGGTGGTTTGGGAACCAGGCTTGGGGAGATTGCGGAGAGTACTCCAAAGGCGCTCGTGGAAGTCGGCGGGAAGCCAATTCTATCCCACATCCTCGATTGGGTAGCATCACAAGGTTGCAGTAGGGCATTGATTCTAACAGGTCACCTAGGGGACCGATTCGAGGGCTTCGAGCACCATGGGGTTGAATTGACCTTCTTCAGGGAATCCCGCCCCCTTGGGACGGGGGGTGCTCTATGGAATGCCAGGAGCCTGATAGAGGGTCGTTTCGTTCTTCTGTGGGGTGATGACCTCCACATGATCAATTATCGCAATCTCGTTGACACTCATCTTGCTTCGGGTTGCGAAATGACGATGACGGTGTCGCGCGGTCACTCGTCTTTCAATCTCGAATACGGGAGGGGGCGTGTGTTGAGATATGACAAGGAGGTTCTGAAGCCCGAGGGGCTGAATGGGTACGAGGCGGGTACTAGCGTCATCGAGAAGTCAGTTCTGGAAAGGCTTGGGAAGGATGGTTCTTGGAGTTGGGAAGGCGAAGTGTACAAGTCCATGGCAGGATCGATTGCCGCTCACTTGGATGATTCTCCGTTCTGGGACGTGGGGACTCCTGAGCGACTTGTCAGACTAGGTCGATTCCTCGAAGAACGCTGATTCGGATGGCAACACTAGTTCTCCTGGCAGTGCCTCGTCGTTCTCTATGAGTGCGAGGATCATTCCTCCGTGTCCGCCTCCCATAAGTCTCGCTCCCAGGACCCCGGGGGTTCCTTGGACCTCCTTGACGAGTTTGTCGATTTCTGGAGTGCTAGCCCCTATGTTGTCACGTATTGACTCATGAGATTGGTTGATCAGTTCCCCGAGCCTGTTTACGTCGCAATGCAGTGCTTCTCTGACTCTTTCGCTCTCAAGAAGTGCATGCATTTCCCTCGTCTCGTTGCTGATTTCTGAGCTATTGTAGTTGGTATCTCTTAGGTTCCTCCTAATCCCGGTGTCAACTAGCTTGAAGAGCCAGTCGGGGGGGATTCTGAAATCGGTCACGGACATGTCCGCAAAGTCGATCAAAGTGGCATGCCCCTTGGTTGAGTGGGTGATTGAGATTTGGTCGAGGAGGCCGCAATTGGAACCAAGAATCTCATGTTCGATTCTCTGTGCCTCGAGCGATACGGCCATCTCGCTATCAGAATTCCCGGAGCACATTGCAATCGCTACGCATAGAGCGGCGGAAGAGGACATCCCTGCTCCGATTGGGATGTCCGAGTGGATTGTCAATTCGGCCTCCCACCCCCCTGCAGCCTCCCAGAGCCTCATGATTGCAGGGTCCCCGTTACCTCCTCTGAGGGCTCTGCTTGCAGAGAGTACTAGCCTATGCTGGCTTGAGAACGAAAGTGCCATGCCTCCAAAGTGATCTGTGTGTTCACCGATGATGTTGATTCTTGCCGGGACAACCGCAGTCCTTCTCATTTTGTCTCACCATGGCGGGATGGTCTTGTTTTCGGCCTCATTAGAAGCCGATCTGGTCTTCGTGGCCGCACTCTGGGTGTGCGCATATGACCTTGTATCTCTCTCTCTTTGGCCGAGGGATTTGCATCCTACTACCGCACATGGTGCAATGATGGGTGATTGTCTCTGGCTCCTTCTTTGTCACTTCCTCGATGTCCTTGAGATCACTTAGCACGGTTTCCGCGCCAGAAGTGGTCCAACCTATCTGATCTGTGTATTCGTCTGCTTCTTCGGACAGTTTCTTTGCCCTCAGGCCGAGCTTAATCTTGATTCTGCCACCCTTCTTCTTTCCGATTGGGGGCTGACCTGGTTTGCCCTTCTTCGGGGCCGGTCTCCTCTTCTTGCCCTGTGGCCTTCCCTTGGGGGCCGGTCTCCTCTTCTTGCCCTGTGGCCTTCCCTTGGGTGAGGGGGCTGGTGGTGC
>CETH01175273.1_pt1 | contig 16446 bp, 17 predicted proteins | sample 361461 | NCBI WGS metagenome assembly CETH01 (sample SAMEA2622695, study PRJEB7988) | marine metagenome | isolation source: saline water (ENVO:00002010), including
CTAAACAGAGCTAAGGCTCTGTTTTTTTATGCCTCTAATATAATTTAAAAAATAAATCTTCACTTTTTAAACCAAAATCATCGCCCTGCTCTTCGCCTAAATCTATCAATTTATAGTAAACATTTCTTGAAATTAGTGCTTCTAAGTTTTTTCTTACAAGTACATATGGGGAGGGCTCAGATGTTTCTAGATTTACTTCTACCCTTAAAGGGTGATCTTGGTTTAATGAGAAAGTCTCTTGAGTATTAGTTTTAAAATTGATAGTTTGTTTAGTGCCAGGATTAATTACTTCAAAATCAATAATTATAAATGGTTTGTCTTCTACAATAATCTTTATCTTTTCAATTGGTGTAACCAAATAATAAAATCCATCAGGATCGAATCTTAATACTCTGCTGAATAGGTTAACCATCCTCTCCCTTCCAATTGGTGAGTTCATAAAAAACCATTTACCAGATCGGTCAATTCGCATTTCTACATTTTTACACAATGGAGGGTTCCACTGTTCTACCGGCGGGAAAGTGTCTTCATCTAATTTCGAAAGTTCAGAGAATATTGATGAAATTGTTGGTTTATTCATTTATATAATTATTTGAAAAACGATAATATGCAATGATATAAGAATTAAAACAAATCCTATAACCCTTTCAAAAAGACTTAAGTACATAGAAAATTTTTCTTTGAACATTTTGCTAGTAAATGCATAAGACACTAATGTAAACCATAGGAAAGTAGCTAAAGCCATATAAACTCCATACAAAATAAGATATAAGTTATCTCCTGTATTTAAAACCACACTAAAAACTGTAAAAAAGAATAAGATAGCCTTTATATTTGTAATGTTTGTAATTAAGCCTGTAAAAAAGCCATTAAATTTATCCTGATTTTTTTGCTTACTATCATCTACACTTCTCTCATTTTTAATACTAAGGATAGAATTAATACCTAGGTAGAATAAGTAAAATGAGCCAATAACCTTAAAAATTGTAGAAAAAATTTCATTTGATGTTACTAACAAAACTAATCCTGTTATTGCTAAAAGGGAATGGAAAAGTATACCAACCCCAACTCCTAAACTTGTCCAGACTGCTATCTTTCTGTTGTATCTTAAACTTTGTCTTGTTATTAATGCAAAATCAGGGCCCGGACTAACCACAGCAAATAAATGCAGGATTGCTACGGTAAAGAACTCTGTCATAAGATTAAAGTCGGCTCTATGTCTAATTTAACTCCAAATTTACTATAAATATCATCAACAATTGAATTAGCAAATTTAATAATCTCTTTTCCATATAAATTACCATTAGTGGTTAGAACCAAAGCATGTTTATTGGATACCTTTACATTTTCTAAGCCTTTACCTTTCCACCCAGCTTGCTCTATTAGAAAAGCAGAAGGCACTTTATATTGCGATTTGCTTTCATAATATGGAACTTTAATTATGTTGTTAAGTTTTTGAAAATCTTTTTTATCAAGAATCAAATTTTTAAAGAAACTACCTGCATTAAATTCTTTATTATGATCCGGCAAAATAAGCTTTCTTAAAGAAGACACAAAATCAAATACTTGCTTTGGAGTGAGATTTTCGATTTCCTCAGAGCTTGATTTAATATATTTATATAAAGAATGATATGCAATATTTGTATTTGGCTCTAAATTAGTCTCAAAAACTACTGAGGTAATGAAATATTCTTTTTTTTTCTGAAATAAGCTAGATCTATATCCAAATTTGCAGTCTTCTTTAGAAAATATTATTTCTTCGGCTGTCAGGACGTTTATCGTATGTACTTTTTTAATGAAAGTTGAAACCTCTTGCCCATAAGCGCCAATATTCTGAATTGGTGAAGCGCCAACCGTGCCAGGTATAAGAGCTAGATTTTCTAGACCGTATCTACCTTCAGATAAACTCCATTTAACAAAGTCATGCCAGTTTTCACCAGAAGAAATTTCTACTGTCTTGTCATCATGTTCCAACTTTCCAAGCAATTTATTCTTTATTATCAATCCCTCATAATCGTTAGTGAATAAAATATTTGAGCCCTCTCCTAAAAATAAGTAAGGTATATTCATTGTTTTAGTAAATTCGATTGCCTCTTTAAAATCTTCTTCTGTTTCAATTAAACAAAAATATTTCGTAAATTGATTTACTCTTAAAGAGTTAAGGTCTTTTAATGAGTAATTTTTTTCAATTTTCATTTTATAAGGATTTTATTAATTGCCTTGCATATTCTAGTTCTTCTAAAGTATCAATACTTAAATGTATGTTACTAACAGATTCTTTAGCGTAGATATCTTCTTTATTATCTATTACCCTCATCTGTTCAAGTTGCAAATCTAACTCTCCTTTACTTTGAGGCCATTTTACAAACTGTTTTAAGAAACTTGCTGTATAGGCATATATTCCAAGGTGCATTTGAACTTGATAAGCATCCTCTTTATCAACTATCTTTCTATCAAATCTAATTACCTTGCCATCGTTGTTTACCCACAATTTAACAACATTTGTATTTTTTAAATCGTTAGAATTTAAAGCAGAATATAAAGTTGCCATATTTATGGACTGATTAATCATTAAGTCGTATAAATTATTTATATCATCTGGATCAACAAAAGGTTCATCGCCTTGTACGTTTACAATAATTTGATCGTTATCTAAATTAAGTTTTTTAGCAGCTTCAGCTATTCGATCTGATCCTGTCTCATGACCTGAATTAGTTATGATAGTTTTAATATTATTATTAGTGCAATGGGAAATTATTTCTTCAGAGTCCGAAGCAACTATAACTTCTTTTGCTTTACTTTTATTCGCTTGCTCTGCAACTCTTTGTATTAAAGTTTTATTGCCAATCTTCTTTAGAGGTTTTCCTGGTAATCTTGTAGATTCCATTCTAGATGGTATCAAGACAATAAAATCTGCCATCTAATCTATTTTACGAGCCTGCTCTGGAAGCATAACTGGTATGCCATCTTTAATAGGATAGGCTAAGCCACTTGTTTCACAAACTAGTTCTTGTCCTATTTGTTTTAATTCTCCTTTAGATACAGGACAAACAAGAATTTCTAATAATTTTTTACTTACTTTACTCACAATCTTTGATTAGTTTTGCAATCCTATTCCCAAAGCTTTCATCTATTTCTGCTTGAATCTTAAGAAACCAGAGATTTTTTTGATTAAAACCCTTACATCTAACTGCATCTTTTTGGGTCATTATAACTGGATAAGAATTATTAAAGATTAAATCTTGTTCCGAAAATTGATAATGGTCAGGAAAGGCATGCTCAATTACATTTAAACCCAAAACTCTAAGTTGATTAAAGAATTTATTAGGGTTTCCTATTCCCGCAACTGCATTTACATTTTTTGATAACGGCCAATTTTCTACAGGAAAAGATTTATTGTCATGAATTCTTGACCACTCTACAGGGTTATATTTCATTATAAAATCTTCTCTAACTTGATTGTTATTAAGACTCTTAGAAGAACTAATTACTATATCTGCTTCTAGAGCTCTTGATATATCTTCTCTAAGTGGTCCTGCTGGTAACATGAGGCTATTACCAACACCTCTTGTCCCATCAAAAACTATGATTTCTATATCTCTCAGCAAACTGTAATGTTGTAAGCCATCATCGCTAATGATTAGATTACAGTCAGTTTCTTTTTCAATTACCTTAGCTGCTTCTACTCTATTTGGAGAAATAACAACAGGACATCCGGTATTTTTATATATGATTAAAGATTCATCGCCTGCTTCAGTAACTTTAGTCTTTGTATCTATTAAAAGAGGTTTCTTAACTTTACCCCCATACCCACGGCTAACAATACCTGGTTTATAACCAAGTCCAGTTAGATAATTTGCTAACCACATGACAATTGGTGTCTTGCCGGTACCGCCAGCAACGATATTGCCCACTATGATTGTAGGCAAAGCTGATTTCCAGCCTTTAATCTTTCCAGTTAAAAACTTATTCCTTTTCCTTCTTGAAAAGAATAAAGTTATGAGGGATAAAGGCCATAGTAAATATAGCCATGTACTTTTCTTGTACCAACTATTTTCTAGTAATCCAACTTCGGAATAAGGAGTTTCTGGTATTTCGTGTTGTATAGATAAAGGCTTCTCTAGAATCTTATGTTCCTCGATATTGTCTTTAAATTGGTTTTTATGTAATTCAGCATATACATCTTTATTGCCTAACAATTCTTTGTGTGTTCCTTGTTCTACAATCTTGCCCTTATCTAACACTACTATGGTATCTGCATTTTCTATTGTAGATAATCTGTGGGCAATAATTAAAGTTGTTCTATTTTTGCTTAACTCAAAAATTGCTTCTTGAATAACATTCTCTGATTCTGAATCTAATGCCGAGGTGGCTTCATCTAAAATTAATATAGGAGCGTCTTTTAAAATAGCCCTTGCAATAGCTATTCTCTGTCTTTGACCTCCAGACAATAGTGCTCCATCATCTCCAACTAAAGTATTATATCCGTCTGGTAATAGTTTTATAAACTCATCAGCATTAGCCCGACAGGCAGCTTCTTCTATCTCATCCATAGTTATCTTGCTTAGACCATATGAAATATTATTTGCGACAGTATCATTAAACAAAGTTATATTCTGGCTAACTATAGCAATATGAGATCTTAAGTTGCCTAATTCGAAATCTTTAATTTCTGTACCATCTAAAGAAATTGAACCTTCATAGCTATCATAAAATCTTGGAATTAAACTTAATAAAGTAGTTTTTCCTGCTCCAGACTTTCCTACAAATGCAACAGTTTTACCGCTTTGAATTTCAAGAGAAATATTCTTAAGAACTTTAACTAAACTTTCTTCGGTATCATAAGAAAAGCTAATATTATTAAAAGCAATATCCCCTACAACACTATCTTTCTTGAGAACGCCTTCATTTTTTTCTGGATCTGCATCAATTTGCGAAAAAATATCAGCAGCTGCAGCAATTCCTTTCTGGATATAACTATTTATTTCTGATAGTTGTCTAACGGGTTTAGCAAGCATCCCTGCAGCTGTAAAAAAAGCAATAAAGGTACCGGGAGTCATATTTGTTAGAACTGAAGCATCCAAAGCTAACCAAGTTATTAAAGCTAGTGCTAAGGAAACAAATAGTTGTATTAAAGGAGACGAAATTGAATTAGTTGCTTCTAATTTCAGATTTTGTTGTCTGTTATTGTCGCTTGCTTTTTGGAATCTTTTTTTCTCGTATTCTTCTCCTCCAAACGTTTTAACTTCTTGATATCCGTTTATAGTTTCTGAAGCTACATGAGTAACATTACCCATAGCAGTCTGTATTCTAGTACTTATCTTTCTTAATCTTCTGGAAGCTATGCTAACAATAAGAGCTATAAATGGTGCTGCTATAAACAGAAACATAGCTAATTTCCAATTCAAATACATTAAATAAGCAATTAACCCTATTACAAGTAAACCCTCTCTTATAAGTATCTTTATAGCATTTGTGGCGGCACCAGTGACTTGCATTACATTGAAAGTTATCCTAGAAATTAAATGACCAGAAGAATGATTATCATAAAAAGAGCTAGGTAGAGAAGTAAGAGAATTAAAAAGGTCCATTCTTATATTGTGAACCAATCTATTTGAAATAGATGATAAGAGATAATTACCTATAAAAAAGCCTACCCCTCTTATTAAAGCAATTGCTATAAGTAATAATGGTAAAATTAACCTTAAATCACCTTGAGGGTTGTTAACAAAATCTATTACTCTTTTTAGCCATTCAGTGGCAGCCACTTGAGAACCAGAATAAACTGCAAAACCTATAATACTAATAATAAAATGAGGTATATAAGGTAAGACATATCTAAGCAATCTCATATATAGCTGAAAGCTTCCTAGATCTCTATTTGTATTTGACATTTCTCTATTCCAGACTTACAACTCGTTCTAAGCGATTAGATACAGTTTTATCATGTGTAGCAATAATTAAAGTTGTATTTTTTTTATGCACTAATTCTAAGACTAAATTCATAAAGATACGCACATTTTTTGAATCTAAATTTCCAGTAGGTTCATCCATAATTAGTACCATTGGGTCATTAATCATACTTCTTGCAATAGCAACTCTTTGTCTTTCCCCGCCAGACAATTCACTAGGTAAGCTATCTAACTTATATTCTAAGCCTATATTTAGAAGCATTTCTTTAGCTCTTAATAGGGAATAATCTTTATCTAAACCTCCTAAAAACAGAGGCATTGCAACATTTTCAATACATGTAAATTCGTGTAATAAATAATGGAATTGGTATACAAACCCAAAATTACAATTCCTTAATTTTGCTCTTTCATCTACAGATAATTCATTAATCTTCTTATTTTGAAACAGTATGTTCCCGGAATCAGGAAGGTCTAAACCGGCCAGTAAATGTAACAAAGTGCTTTTACCGCAACCTGAAGATCCAACTAAAGCTAGAGTAAGACCTTTGTTAATTTCAAGATCTAAATCATCAAACACAACTAAATCTTTTCCTGTTTGCTTGAAGCTTTTAGAAAGATTTTTACATTCAATTAGAACTTCATTCATGTTTTAAAATCTCAACTGGTTCAACTTTTGCTGCAAGAGAAGCTGGATATAAACTAGATAAGAGTGTCAATAGAATTGATATAGATGAAATTATTAAAACCCAATTTAACCTGATATCAACTGGAAAATAATTTATAAAATAAATTTCTAAAAAAGAAACTTGAAATAAACTTTCCAATCCAGACACAATAGTCCCAAAATTAGCTGTTAAAATTAAGCCTAATATTAGACCTAAAATAGTTCCAAAAATTCCAATTATTGAACCAAAAAAGAAAAATATTTTCTTTATTACATAGGTAGAAGCTCCCAGGGTCATCAATATCGATATTTCAGCTTTCTTTTGATTTATTGTCATGATAATCATGGACATTACGTTATTAACAGAAATTAATATTATTGAGAATAAGAGTAAAGCAATTAAAAATTTTTCATTTTTTATAGCCTTAAATAAAGTTCCGTAAGATGATTGCCACGTAGTGTATGAGCTTGTATTAGAAGACTTTAAGGACACTCTTTTGAAGTCTTCTTTAATTTCATCTTGAGCAGAAAATAAATCTTTATATCTTATTCTGATTCCGTGTATAAAGTTATCCATTCTTTGTAACTTCGATGCATTTTCTATATGCATATATACATAAGATTGATCCATTTCAGGGGCTCCTAGACTAAAAATAGCGCTTACATTAAATAATTTAGTTTTTGGTAAAAAACCAGCCAAGCCCAAAGAGGTATCTGGTATTAGTAAGTTTATTTGATCTCCAACTCTTAATCCTAACTGAATAGCTAAAATATCTCCAATAACTACATTAAAAGAACTTTCATTTAAAGAAGACCAAGATCCATCAACAATATGATTAGATACTGAAGAAACTTCTTTCTCCATATTTGGCTCTACTCCGTAAATATAAACTCCCTTAAGAAAATCTCCTGAAGTTACCAGGCCTTGAGTTTCTATAAATGGTGCTGTGCCCAAAACTTCATCATTTAAATTTATATTTCTACGAATATCTTCAACTTCTTCTTTTGTTATACTTCCTTCTATGGTGGCATGAGGTATGGCCTGGAGGATCCTGTCTTTTAATTCTCTCTCAAAGCCATTCATAATAGAGGTTACAGTTATTAATATTGCAACCCCAATTGCTATACCTATAAATGCTATACCTGACTGAAAAGATAAATATCCTTTTCTCCTAGTCATAAAGTACCTAAGGGCTATTAGGAAAGATATATTCTTCATAAGAAATATATATCGATAAAAGAAAAGCTAAGAAACAGGCTCTTTATCTAACTTTTTTTTATATGGAGGAACCAAACCAGCTAGTTTGTTTAAATTTAACCAAGATTGGTTATAAACAGACTTAGCATGGCTAAATTCTTTAAAGCCATCGTACCCATGATAAGAGCCCATTCCGCTTGGACCTACTCCACCAAAAGGTAGATCTTCCATTGTTATATGAGAAATAACATCATTCACAGTAACACCGCCTGAAGTAGTATTATCAAGAACAAAATCTTTTTCTTTAGAGTCTTGTCCAAAATAATAAAGCCCTAAAGGTCTATCTTTGCTATTAATGTAATCTACTGTTTCAGAAACATCTTTGTAAGTTTTTACTGGTAAAACGGGGCCAAAGATTTCTTCTTGCATTACTTGCATATCTTCTGTTGGATTTAGAATAATTGTAGGTGGTATTTTATGGTGAGGTTGCTGAGTAAAATCTTCATTAGCAGGATTTATCTCAACCACATCAGCTCCTTTTTCTTTCGCATCAGAAATATAGCCTTGTATACGATCATAATGCTTTTGATTAATAATGGATGTGAAATCATCATTATCTTTCATATCTGGATACATTTCTGTGGTGACATCAACAGAGGCTTTAACAAATTCATCTACACTATCTTCCGGTACTAAAGCATAATCAGGAGCTAAACAAATTTGACCAGCATTCATTGTTTTTCCTTGCATAACTCTGGTGGCAGTTTCTTTAATTTTAGAGGATTTACCCACTACAACCGGAGATTTACCACCAAGTTCAAGAGTTAGTGGTACGAGATTCTCTGATGCTGCTTTCATTACATGTTTCGCTATAGCTGTACCACCAGTAAATATTAAATGATCAAAAGCAAGTCCACTAAATGCAGCCCCAACTTCAGGATCACCTGTAAATACTGCAATCTCAGACTCATCAAAATACTCTTCTATCATTGATTTTGTAAGGTCAGATGAGGCTGGGGTAAGCTCAGAAGGCTTTAGCATAACTCTATTGCCCGCAGATAGAATTCCTCCTAAAGGAGCCAGAGCAAGGTTTAAAGGAAAATTCCAAGGACTAATTGCACCAACAACTCCTTTGGGTTGGTATCTAATTTCAGCTTTAGCCCCTAAAAGCGATAAAACTGGTCCAAGAGGAGCTATAGAAGCCTTTCTTTTTTCAGTTTTCATCCATTTCTTTAAGTTCTTTTTTGCATGCAGCATTGGGCCTACAACAGATCCCACTTCTGTAGCTGCAGACATAACTGGATCTCTATTTCCAAAATCAACTTGTAAAGCAGAAATTATCTCCTTCTCGTTCTTTGTTACCATAGAAACCACTCTATCTAAGCGGTCAGCTCGAAGTTCAAAACTAGGAGCTCCTTCTTTAATATTTAAGCTCTTTTGAAGCTCTAATACTCTATGCATATTTTGTATAGTTTCATTGCTCATAACTTTCCCCTAAATTAAACCGATCTTTTAGCCTTATCTTTTTCATTACTACTTTTGATAGTATCACGTATAGCCTCCCAGTCCTTATCTTCTAAAGAAGCTAAAGCTCGGTAAAAGGTTCCGCCTGTTAAGTATTCTGCTCCATCAATAGCAATTGTTTGACCGTTTAAATAATTACAACCGTCAGACATAAGAAAAGTAGCTAAGTTACCTAATTCTTCCATTTCCCCTACTCTTCCCATAGGATTTTGATTGTATGATCCACTTGAATCTGAAGCTGCATCATCTGGATTTTGACCAGGTGATAACCTTGCCCAAGCACCCTCTGTAGGAAAAGGTCCTGGTGCTATAGCATTTATTCTTATTCCAGTTTTTCCCCATTCAGTAGCTAAAGATTGTGTCATGGCATGAATACCGCTTTTAGACATGGCAGAAGGCACTGTAAAAGCCGATCCTGTCCAAACCCAGGTAGCTAATATCGAAATGATATTCCCTCCCATTCCTAGTTCTAGCCACCTTCTCCCTACTGAGTGAGTTACATAAAATGTTCCATGAAAAACAATGCTAGCTATAGCGTCAAAGCCTCTATGTGATAGATCTTGTGTTCTAGATATAAAATTTCCTGCAGCATTATTAACTAAACCATGCAAAGGAGCTTCTTCAAAGATTTCATTGATAGTGTTGTCCACGTCTTGAGGCCCTCTTATATCTAACCCATAACATTTAACCGAACCTCCATTTTCATCCATAAGTTCTTTTGCTGTTTCTTCTAAAACACCTACCCTTCTTCCACAAATTAGGACTTCTGCTCCATATTTTAGAAAATATCTAGACATTTCTTTTCCTAGACCAGACCCTCCGCCAGTAACAAGAATCCTTTTTCCTTTAAGTAGATCATCTTTAAACATGTTATCTCCTTTATTGATTAGGTTTAATACTATATCAAATTACAGTGTTTTAACTCTTTTTTTATTGACTAAGGTAAGTCACTAGGCTCTTCGGAATGACTTGTATAGTCAATTCTGTAATTTTTTTTTCTTATCCATTGATGCCTTCTATTAGTCAGGACAAAGAAAAGTGTTAAAAGCATTAAACAAGATCCCAATAAATAAGGATAAGATGGACTTATTATGTATAAAGGCATCGAAATGATTGGTGAAATTACATGACCTACTGGTATTACCATACCTAAAAAACCACTAGCCGAACCTTGGTTTTCCTGGCCAACTGAAAGTGAAAGAGAAGACGATATCCCTGGACCCAACATTCCTCCACCCAAACCATAGAAAAATAAAGAAATATAGATCTGAACAAGAGTATTGCTATTTGCAATTCCTATTAAAGAAAAGAATATAAATACAACTCCTAACCTAATTAAAGAACCTGGAGAAGTTTGTAATCTATCAGCTATTAAGAGCTGTCCATTTAAAACACCTACTGCAGCTAACATAAAACCAACACTTGCAAGAGCAATATAATTTGTAGAATTAGGATGAATAACATCTTGGAAATAAAAAGAAGATGTTTGGACTAAAGCTGCATTACATATTCCAAAAGACGTAGAAACAATTAAAAATGGCCAAACACGATAATCTAACAAAGAAATCTTCTTCAGATCAGCTTTACTTTTAACTAATGGAGGTGTTTTTTGTTTAGTAATTAAGAAAATAACAAACAGCGCACCAAAAGCAAAAAGATAAAAAGGAGCCGTATAAGAAATAAGTAATAAAATACCAGCTAAAGCTGGTCCCAATATTCTTCCCATAGAAAAACCTGAGTCTAGTCTTGCAAAAGCCCTACTTCTATCTTTAATTGATGAAATATCAGCTATCCATCCACCTGAAGCGGGCCTAGTTGCACTTCCGAACATTCCGTTCAGAAGTCTCGCTGCAACTAACAAAGCAAATAGCATTAAACCAGTTAGTTTTCCTGCTTGACCTAAGGAAATAGTAAAACTAAATAAAATTAAAGAAATTGCAAATCCAGACAATCCTATAATAACAACTTTCTTTCTTCCAACAGAATCGCTTAAAGAGCCCCAGAAAGGACTAAACAGCATCCAAAAAAATGCAGAAGTAGCAAAGATAGATCCGATTTGAATCTCCGATAAACCTAAGTCTCTAGCAATAGGAGGAATCGTTATAAAAATAACTGATTGACCTGCCCCTACACATAAAAGACCAGCAGAAAGATACCAAATAGAAGAAGGAAGTGAATTGGAAGCTCTATTCATAGGTAAGGATCAAGATATGAACCTTCTTCTTTGTAATATCTAAGATTATAAACTCAAAGAAACTAGATAGAGCATGAGACCATTCATGCTCATATTTCTTAGTGTTATTCATGTTATTAAATTCAAAACATTTATCAAAAATAAAAATCTTTATTTCACTAGAAGTTAGTGAATCAAGTAACTTGCTAGTAGTTTTAATTTTTTGTTCAGATACGGGCGGACAAGACCATTTAGGAGAGGAAATAATATCCATTAAATCATTTTTAAATGTCTCTTTATCAATGACTGAGAAATCATCTACAGAGATATTATTTACATCAAACGGTCCGTGTTTTCCTTTTATCTTCTGAGTATAGTGATCAAAAAAAACACATTGATAGTTCTGATCTGAAACTAAAGATTCAAGCAGATAATTAGATTTTATTGTTAAGAGATTTGAGTTTATGTCTAAAGATATTAGTCTTAAGAGCCCATGATCATGAAGTCTAAGACTGGTTCTAACAGCATTATCTAAATTGTAAGCTGAGTGGATGTTTACAATTCTGTTATCCAATTAACTAAATCCCCTTATACCTAAGGACTTTCTTATTTTAGCTATTAAAGGTAAGGACACTTCTTTTGCTTTTTTAGAGCCTTTAATTAGAGTTTCTTCTATATAAGCCTTTTCATTACATATCTTTTTGTATTCAAATTGGAAGGGTTGAAGAAACTTAGATAAATCTTCATAAAGAGTATCTTTTGCATCTCCCCAAGAGATGCCATCCTTATATCTCCTTTTAAAATTTTTTATCTCTTCTTCGCTAGCAAAGGCTTTATAAATATTGAAAATGTTACAGTTATTATAGTCCTTTGGTTGACCAGGCATCAAAGAGTTAGTTTTAATGCTCCTTATAATTTTGTTTAGTTCGTTGCCCGAAGTAAATATAGGTATAACATTATTATAAGATTTACTCATTTTTTGACCATCAGTACCGGGAAGAATGCCTGTTTTTTTATCTATTTTAGCTTCTGGAATAGTAAGTAGATTTCCATAGGAATTATTGAATCTAATAGCAATATCTCTGGTCATCTCTATATGTTGTTTTTGATCATTTCCAACAGGAACTATATCTGCTTGAAACATTAGAATATCTGCTGCCATTAGAATTGGATAATTGAACAATCCCATATTTGTTCCTTTATCTATATCTTTACTCCCTCTTTTTTCATTCTCTTGAATTGCTGCCTTATAGGCATGTGCTCTATTTAATAGTCCTTTTGGAGTAAAACAACTTAAGATCCAAGCTAATTCAAAGATATGTTCTATGTCAGACTGTCTATAGAAAACTACTTTACTAGGGTCTAGACCACACGCTAACCAGCAAGCAGCTATTTCTAAACTGGAATTATGAGTAAGGACAGGATCATTATTTTTAATTAGAGAATGATAATCTGCAAGAAATAGAAAAGTTGAAGTGTTCTTAGATTTACTAGCTTTTATTGAGGGCAAGACTGCGCCTACAAGATTGCCTAAATGAGGTATTCCGCTAGTAGTTATTCCTGTTAAAACTCTATGTGTATTTGTGACCATATTTGATTAAACTATTTTAACCCAAGAACGATTTAAAAGTACTTGATTAGGTGAAAGAAATATTTAATAGAAATAGAATTTTGAGAATTTAAGCATTACCTTTCAAGCTAAATTACAAATATTGATGATAATTAAAATAAATTTATAAACAGGCAAAAAGTTATAAACAAAGGAATGGTTTTGAATCCTAAAGCGAAGTTGAAGGGCTCAGTGCGGGTTTCTCACTGTATGGTTAGTACCCTTTCTAACTCACAGATGGTTAGCTTTCGCTAATCCTTTCACCCTTCTCCTTCTGTCCATTTTCTTCCAAATTCGGGTCTCGAGGTCCGATTTTTTCCGAAATATGTCCTGTACAAAATTTAACAAAATTTTTTACTATTGCAAGTAAAAAATTTAGATAGTTTATTAACTTAAGATAAACAATAGCTTACAGATAAATATTTAATCTCTATGTAGTCTCTTATACCAAGTGCTTTTATCCTTTTCTACAAAAGAAAGAATGATATCTAGAGATTTATTTACACTTTCAGCTAGATAAAAGTCATTAAAAGTATCCTTAGGTAAAAACCCTTCATCTACTGCGGTCTTAGTAAACTTGTATAATTCACAATAATAACCATCTACGTTCAAAAGGACTATTGGCTTAGAAATCAAGCCTAGTTGATTCCAGGCTAAAGATTCATAAAACTCTTCCCAGGTTCCCACACCTCCTGGTAAGCAGATAATTGAATCAGATAATTCATGCATTCTAGATTTGCGTTCGTGCATTGTAGGCACTGTCTCTAGGTGCGATAAACCTTTGTGACCTATTTCGGCTCTATTCAGTTGCTCTGTAATTACTCCAATCACTTCTCCACCCTCTTTAAGTGCAGCATCAGCTGTTACACCCATTAAACCTTTAGAGCCTCCGCCATAGACCATTTTGTGACCTTTACTAGCGATCATTTTGCCTAACTCTTGTGCAGTTTGAATAAAAACTTCCTTATTTCCTTTCGCAGATCCAGCAAATACACAAATAGATTTCATATGTTTCATAGTTTACTATATATATAATTTTTTGAGTCATGAAAAAAAAAGAAGTAAAAATAGAAATAGTCTCAGACATAGTCTGTCCTTGGTGCGTCATTGGATATAAAAACCTCAAGAAAGCCATTCCTAAACTTGATAAGGAAATGTTGATTACTATAAATTGGAGACCATATGAGTTACATCCTGAAATACCGAAAGAAGGATATGATAAAAACCTTTATGCTGCTCAAAAATTTGGCTCTTCGGATAGGAGCTTATATTTCAATGAAATAAAGAAGCTTGGAGATTCTCTAGATTTTAGTTTTAACTTTTCAAAAACAAAAAGAATCCCAAATACATTTAATGCCCATAGACTGATTTGGTTAAGTGAAAAAGATGACAGGCAATGTGAAATGTCTGAAGCATTATTCTATGCTTACTTTACTGAAGGTAGGGATGTTGGCTGTATAGAAACACTTTCAAAGATAGCCAATAAACTTGGTTATGATGAAACTTACATAAATAAATTTCTATTGTCAAAAGAAGGTGGAAAAGAGGTTGCGAAGTTAGAAATGTCTGCCATGCAAAAGTCTATAAGTGCAGTTCCTACCTACATTATTAACAAAAAATATTTAATTCATGGGGGTCAAGAACCAGAGACATTCATTAGCTTTCTTAGAAGAGTCCAAGAAAAAGAGACAATTATTGATAATGCAAAAAATTCTTAATCTAGAAAAAATTGAAAATTCTATTGTAGATAGGGATTATTTTCCTTTTTTTCATATCCAAGATTCTATATCCGATAGCTACTTTAAAGAAATTATCGAAAATTTTCCTGATTTTAAATCCGGAGGTAGTTTTCCTTACACAAAAGGTGTAGGTTCTAAACATCTAGATATGCTTATTACAGAACTTCAAAGTAAAGGTTTCAGATCAATCTTAGAAAAAAAGCTAGAAGTAGATCTTAGTGGCAAAGAAGTAATAACTACTTTAAGAGGTTTTTCAAGAAGTAGAGATGGGAAAATACATACTGATTCAAAATCAAAAATTGTTACAGTTTTATTGTATTTAAACTCTAAATGGACATCTAACCAAGGGCATTTAAGGATGTTAAAAAATAACTACGATTTAGAAGACTATATCTTTGAGGTGCCTTGTAGCTTTGGAAGCATGGTGGCATTTAAGGTAACAGATAACTGTTGGCATGGATTCTTACCATATGAAGGTAAAAGGTTGTCTATTCAAATGAACTATGTCATGCCCAAAAGCTTAAAAATACATAACTTTAGACATAATTTAAGCCATTTCATAAAAAAAATATTTAGATAATTGAAAGTTCTTATTATTAAACTAACTTCAATGGGTGACTTGATGCACGCCCTACCTGCTTTAACCGAAGCAGCTTCAAATATAAATAATATAGAATTTGACTGGGTTATTGACCAAAATTTTTCTGCTATTGCCTCTTGGCACCCAGCTGTTAGAAAAACTATAAAAACTAATCATCGAATGTGGAAAACTCATTTTTTTTCTAAGAAAGTAAGAGAAGAAATTAAAGAATTTAAGAGTCAAATAAATAAGTCTAATTATGACGCAGTAGTGGATATGCAAAATAACCTTAAAAGTGCTTTTGTATCGTATAGTACGAAATACGATGTATCTGGTATGGATAAAAAAAGCTCTAGGGAATTCCCCGCACACTGGGCTTATAAATCCCAAATAGAAGTAGATAAGAGTTTACATGCCATACAAAGACAAAAAATCTTACTTTCTGAAGCTTTGGGTTATAAAACAGATCTAGAAAAATCTTTTTATGGGATAGAAAAGTATTTATTTAAAAAACCAAATTTAGATTTACCTGAAAACTACTGTGTATTAGTACAAAATGCAAGTTGGCCAACTAAATTATGGTCTGTAAAAAACTGGCAGAGATTAATTGTTTACCTTGAAGAAAAAAATATAGCTTGTTTGGTACCTTCAGGAACAAATGAAGAAAAGAAAAGAGCTGACGAAATAGTTAGTCAATCTAAATCAGCAATTTCTACAGATATTATGGGCCTAAATGAAGTCGCATTTTTGATTGATAAAGCTAACTTTTGTATCTGTTCGGATACTGGACTTGCTCATTTATCAGCTGTGGTTTCCACTCCTTCTATTACTTTATATGGGCCAACTAATCCTAAATTAATAGGTACATTTGGTACTAGCCAGACACATATTATCGCTGAGGAAGGAAAGATGGCTAATATATCTTTAGAAGAGGTCTTAGCAACTTTAAAGATCTAATACTTTGCTGCATAAGAAAATAAAGAATATTTGTATTGTCTAAAAGTGGCGGATAGTGAGGGATTCGAACCCCCGAAGGGTTTGACCCCT
>CETH01091874.1_pt1 | contig 16421 bp, 19 predicted proteins | sample 361461 | NCBI WGS metagenome assembly CETH01 (sample SAMEA2622695, study PRJEB7988) | marine metagenome | isolation source: saline water (ENVO:00002010), including
CAATAAATGCCGCATAAAACCTTGAAGATTCAAATTAAATCTCCACATAGTAATTATGAATACAAATCAAAATTGGCATGGAACTACCATTGTTCTAATAAGGAAGGGAAATCAAACTATTGTGGCTGGTGATGGTCAGGTAAGTTTGGGAAATACTGTTTTAAAAAGTAAAGCAAAAAAAGTTAGAAAGATTGAGAAAAGAAATGTGATTGCTGGTTTTGCAGGATCAACAGCCGATGCTTTAACATTATTTGAAAGATTAGAGGCTAAACTAGAGAAACATGCTGGAAACCTAACTAGGGCAGCTGTCGAATTAGCAAAAGATTGGAGAACAGACAAATATTTAAGAAGATTAGAGGCATTAATGGCAGTGGCTGACAAAGAAAAAAGTTTTATTATATCTGGAACAGGAGATGTATTAGAGCCTGAGGACGGTATAATTGGAATTGGATCCGGTGGAAATTATGCACTTGCTGCCGCAAAAGTTTTAATGGAAACAAATATGACAGCAGAACAAATAGCAACAAAGGCTCTAAAAGTTGCATCAGAAATTTGTGTGTTTACTAATAATAATATTACAACAGAAAAAGTTTAATTATGGTTCAGAAAGTTTCAAATCTTAAAGTTGTCAAAGATACTGGAAAAAAAACTAGTTCCAAAGTCAGTGCCTTATCGCCTAGAGAAATAGTATCAGAATTAGATAGATACGTGATAGGTCAAGATCAAGCAAAAAAAGCTGTAGCTGTAGCACTTAGAAATAGATGGAGAAGACAGGCTCTTTCTGATGAAATGAAAGAGGAGGTTCTTCCTAAAAACATATTAATGATTGGACCGACCGGGGTAGGTAAGACGGAAATTTCACGAAGATTGTCTAAATTAGCCCAAGCACCCTTTATAAAAGTGGAAGCAACCAGATTCACAGAAGTTGGTTATGTTGGTAGAGATGTAGAACAAATCATCAGAGATTTAATTGAAATAGCAATTGCAATGGAAAGAGAGAAAAAAAGAAAAGAAGTTCATGCAAAAGCTCAACAAGCAGCTGAAGAAAAGGTTTTAGATGCTCTTGTAGGAAAAAAAGCTAGTTTAGCAACAAGAGAAAGTTTTAGAAAAAGATTACGTTCTGGAGATCTAGATAAAAACGAAATTGAAATTGAAGTAAACGAAGCAAAATCAGGAATGCCAAGTTTTGAAATACCTGGAATGCCGGGCGCAAATATTGGTATGGTTAATATTGGAGAGATGCTTGGTAAATCCATGGGTCCGAAAGGAAAAAGAAAAAAAATGACCGTCAAAGAATCATACGAAATTTTAATAGCTCAAGAGTCAGATAAAATGATCGAGGAGGATAAAATTATTAAGGAAGCTAAGGACTCTACAGAAAATAATGGAATAGTGTTTTTAGATGAAATAGATAAAGTATCTGCAAGAACAGATAGAGTTGGCGGAGATGTGTCTCGAGAGGGTGTGCAAAGAGATTTGCTCCCTTTAATAGAGGGAACAACAGTAAATACTAAATATGGGCCTGTAAAAACTGATCATATTTTATTTATTGCATCAGGTGCTTTTCAATTGGCTAAGCCGTCAGACTTATTGCCAGAACTACAAGGACGTTTGCCTATAAGAGTAGAGTTGAAAGCGTTAACTGAAAAAGATTTTATTAGGATTTTAAAAGAGCCTGATAATAGTTTAATAAAACAATATAAAGCTCTTTTGAAAACAGAGGACGTAGATTTAGATTTTTCTGATGATGGAATAGATATGTTGGCAAAATTATCTACAGAAATAAATTCTACTGTTGAAAATATAGGTGCAAGAAGATTGCACACTATAATAGAAAAAGTTTTAGATGAAATAAGCTTTACAGCATCAGATAAAGCTGGACAAAAAATTATAATCAATAAAGATTATGTTAAAAATAATCTAGGAGATCTTGTAAAAGATACAGATCTATCAAAATTTATTCTTTAATTTCTTTAATTTAATAATTAGAGCACCACTACCACCAAGTTCTAACGGTGCTTCAGTTATTTTTTGTATCTTAGAACTTAATTCTAAATTATTTTTTATAAAATCAGGAATTGTGTTTTGTAATTTGTTGTATTTATTAGAAACATAAACATCATCTTTTTTATTTGAGTGAATACCTTTTCCTGTAATAATAAGAAGCTCTTGGACTCCTTTTTCTATAGATTGTAAAATCAAATACTCAATTTTTTTATTGGCATCTTCTATTGAATAACCGTGAAAATCAAATTTATAGTAACTTGATTTGTATTGATTGGCTTTTGTAATTTTATCTTTGTCTATAATATCTGAAGGGTTATTTAAAAAATTTTCCCATTCTTTTTGGTCTGAATTTTTTTTCAAGAATTTTTAATTTCGGCAAGATACCAGTTGGGACTCATGCTAGAAATTTTTCGTGTAAATTTCCAATGGTCAATTACTGTTTTAATTTTATTAGGATCACCTTCTAGTATTTTATTATCTTTATCTTTTTTAACGGATATAATTTCGCTAACAAATTTTACTGTAAAAAAAAGAGCTTCTGTAGTTTTTTCAAATTTTTCAATTGCAGATGATTTGATCCCGATAAAAGTTAGCTCTGATTTAATCTTTTTTGAATTTCTATCTTGAATAGCTGAGGAGAAATTTGCCTGCATTTTTTCTGTTAGCAAGCTTTTTAAACTTTCCCTGTCTCCCTTTGAAAATGACGTTAGAATATTTTCATAAGCTATCTCGGCTCCTTTGAGAAATTGTTTTTTGTCATTAGCATCAAATTCTGTTGCAGACTTTTTAGAAGTTTTTTCGTTTGGATTTTTAAATTTTCCGAATTTTTTATCTACAAAATTAGTATATACTTTTTCTTCATGTCCAGTTTTTCTTCCTAATATACTTCTTAGCCTTAAAACAATAAATCCTGCGATCATTGCTAAAAGTATAATATCTAGGTATCCAAAATTGCTACTCATTAATTGATAAATATACATTAATAATATAATTTGGAAACTGTCAAATGAACACGGTATTGCTATTTTTGGTCGCCCTTCCTGCTTTAGAAATATTTTTAATCATAAAAGTTGGGCAAAATATAGGTGCATTGAGCACCATAGCGGCTATTTTCTTAACTGCCATTATTGGTATTTATTATGCTAGAATTGAAGGTCTTAACACCTTGAGATCTGGTATTTACAATTTGTATAAAAATAAGTCACCAATTTTTGAAATGATATCAGGTGCCTCTATAGCATTTGCAGCACTTCTCCTTATGATACCAGGTTTTGTAACAGACTTTTTTGGATTCTTATTGCTTATACCGTTCACAAGAAAAAAGATAATAAACTTATTTTTTGTAAATAAAAAATCTTCTATAAAAGAGAAAAATTATATAGATGGAGAGATTGTAGAAAAAGACAAAGATGAATTATAAAATTGTAACTAAATATATTAAGGATTTATCTTTTGAAATAGCTGACTCGAAGACATATTTTCTGATTGAGAAAGACATTAAAAATTATAGATTTATTTGTGATATTAACAGTAACAAAATTAAAGAAAATATTTTACAAGTTAATGTAAACTTAAGATTAGAACCTAAAGAAAAAAATTATACTAAAAATATTTTTGTTTCTGTAGAGCTTGCATCGATAGTACAAGTTGAAAAAAATGTTGAAAAAGATGAGTTGGAGAAAATTATACTGATAAAAGTTCCAACAGATATATACCCTGAAATTAGAAACATCATTGTTATTCTATTTGAGAAATCTGGTTTCAAAAAAATAAATATAGACGAAAAAATTGATTTTTTAAAACTTTATGAAAAAAGGAAAAATCAAAAATAGTTTTTTTTGATTTCGCTTTTAAGAAAAATTTTATGTTTTTCTAATTCTTTTTCTGGAATTTTTACTATTTTTTTTGAATAGTCAAACTGCTTACTTTTTATATTTGAAGAATTTTCCTCATTATTATCTTTAAAAGCTAGTGATGGTTCTTTTTCTCCAATAAGATTTATATAAACTTTTCTTAAAAGCTCGCAATCTAATAACGCGTTATGTTTGCTTCTTTTAGATAAATCTATATCAAATTTTTTACATAAATTGTCTAAGGAATTCGAAGAACCTGGATATTTTAATCTGGCAATTTCGAGTGTATCGATTACATTTTCTTTTGAATTAATGATCTGCATATTAATCTTTTTTAGCTCATGATTAATGAAACCAATATCAAATGGAGCATTGTGTATAATTAGCTTTTTACCTGATATGAATTTTAAGAAATCTTCTGCTATGTCTCTAAACTTTGGTTCATTTTTTAATTTATCATTGTCGTAACCATGAACTTTTAACGCATCTTTTGAAACTTCTCTTTCTGGATTAATGAGCTTGTAAAAAATATTTTTTGTGGGTATTAGATTATTTGTTTCTATACAGGCTATTTCAACAATTCTGTGATCCTCATTTACTGATAGGCCTGTCGTTTCAGTATCTAAAATTATTTCATTCATAGTTTACCTTGTAAAATCTTAACACTATTCATTAATTTTGCTAATGTATTATTGTTGTTAATAACATAGTCTGAAAACTTAATTTTTTTTGCAGGTTTAAGTTGTCTTTTATTTAAAATATTAAAAAGCTTAATATCTTTTTTCCTTTTTAGGAATCTTCTTAGTCTTAGATTTTTTTTGGAATTTACGAATACTATCTTGTCAAACTTACTCATCAATCTACTTTCTACCAACAATGGTATTTCAAATATTAAAAGTTTTTTTCTTTTATTTTTTTTTATGAATGTCCTTAATTTTTTCCTTACATGGGGATGAATTATTTTTTCTGCCGTTTTTAGTTTTTTTGGATTTTTACTTATAATTCTTTTTATATCTTTTTTATTTCTTACACCTAATATTTTATATATTTTTTTTTTAAAAGATTTTTTCTTATAAATTTTTTTTACTTCATGATCTGCGTCAAAAATTGGGTATTTTTTACTTGATAGTATTTTTGCAACTGTCGATTTACCTGATGCAATGGATCCTGTAATACCTACTTTAATCATTTCTTAACATTTCATGGATTTTGTCATCTATTTTTGGCTGAATTTTGTGCCAAATTTGGAAAGCAAGTTGTGCTTGGTAGATAAACATATATTTTCCGTTTTCAATTTTATTATCTAATTTTTGAGCACTATCAAGGAATTTTGTTTTGTTTGGATTATAAATGACATCATAAAAAAGTTTGTTAGTTCCAATTTTAAAATAATCCAAATTAATTTCATCATTTTTTTTTAAACCAAGGCTTGTTGCATTAATTACAATATCGCAATTGATCGACTCACCCCAGTTAATCACTCGCAAATCAGGAAATTTTTTTTTTAACATTTCAGCTTTTTCTTTTGTTCTATTACATAAAGCAATCTCGGAAATACCATTTTTTTTTAATGCACATATAATTGATGGTGCAACTCCACCTGAGCCTAAAATGAAAGCTTTTTTTTCTTTAACATCATAATTGATATGCCTAAGGGCCTTCTCAAATCCTCCAATATCAGTATTGTCTCCTATAATTTTTTTATCCTTCTTATATATTGTATTCACGGAACCGCTTTGCTTAGCGAGGGATGTTAATCTATCCATAAATGGGATTACTGATTGTTTAAAAGGTACAGTCACATTAATGCCTGAAATATTATCATTTTTAAGATCATCAATAATTTTTTTTATATCAGATTCCTGTATAGATTTTTTATCATAAACTGCATCTATATTATTTTGTTTCATCCAATAATTATGTAAATTGGGTGACAATGAATGTTCTATGGGATTGCCTATGACCAAATATTTTTTCATTTATATTTCTTCAAATACTCCTTAATTTGTTTGACTGGTAAACCCATAATTGTATCTTCATCCCCCTCTATCTTTGAAAACAAAGATCTCCCGTCTGCTTCGACCTGGTAAACACCATAGGCATATAGTTCCTTATCTTTCACCTTGTTTAAGTAAGTTTTAATTTCTTGTAAACCAAGTTGTTTCATTGTTAAAGAGGAGGAGTCTGTAAAATTCCATATCATCGAACCATTTTTCGATATACATACTGAACTGATTAGTTGATGCTTTTTCCCATTTAATTTCATTAAAATGTTTAAAGCTTCGTTTCTATCTTTTGGTTTGGAGATTAACTCTCCATTTAAATCTATCACGCTATCTGCACCAAGAACTAATTCATCTGGTTTTTTTGAACTTACTTTATTAGCTTTTAACTCAGCTAAATTCTTTGATATTAACATTGGGTTTGCTCCTTCAGATATTAGAGACATTTTTACTTCATCTTCGTTTACATTAGATGCACATACTTCATTTTCAATACTATTCTGGTCTAAAATATTTTTTCTTACACCGCTCTTAGATGCTAATATAATTTTCATTTACTTTTCTTAATTTCAAATATCTTTATTATTGATGCAGCTGTTTCTTCAACAGACCTACGTGTAACATCTATCGTGGGCCAGTTATATTTCTTAAAAAGTTTTCTTGAATCTTCTACCTCAACTTTTATTTTTTCTACGTCTGTGTAAGATTTAAGATCAATAGATTGGTTTATATTAACTCTAATTTTTCTTATATCCGATAATCTTTCTGGATCAGCAAAAAGCCCAACCACACATAAATTTTTACTTTCACTGTCCAAAAGATCTGGGATTTTTTGATCGGGTACAAGTGGAATGTTAAGTGTTTTGTACCCTCTATTTGCCAAATATATAGATGTTGGTGTTTTGCTAGTTCTACTAACACCAATCAAAATTATATCAGCCATTTCAATATCCTCGTTTTTCTTCCCATCATCATGGGACATTGTAAATTGAATTGCTTCTATCCTTTTATAATAAACATCATCTAAAACGTGTTGAGCGCTTGGTTTGTGCATTGCTTTTTGATTAAGAAGTTTTGAAAAACTTAAAATCAAGTTTCCTAATACTCCAAAGCAAGGAATATTATTTTTCAAACTTTCAGTTGCTAAAAATTTAGCAAGTTTCGTATCAACGATAGTATATAATATAATTGCGCTTTTCTTTTCTTTGCATTCACTAATGATTTTATTTATTTGTTGCTCAGTTCTAATAAAAACAAATTCCTTTTTATCATAATCAAAATTAGCAAATTGAGATTGAAGAGCTAGAAAAATTCTATCTAATGTTTCTCCTGTGGAGTCTGATATTAAAAAAATTTGGTATTTCATTGTCATTAATTATGTGAATTATTCTATAATAAGTATCAAATTTTCACAAAAGTTTATAAAGTCGGTTTTTCCATTCACTTAAATAAACAAGCTACAAACAAGTTATTCTATGTTTATAATTTTATATTTAATAGTTAACACTGTGAACAACGAAATAAAATACAGGTTTATAAGGAAAATATATCCTTTTAATATGTATATAAGTTAGTAATTATACCATTTTCAGTAACTAACATAACCTATTACATCATCTATAATTTAAAACTATAATATTAATTAATAATGAACAAGATTACTGAATGCATAGTTAATAAGAATCCATCTGTAACTCCCGTATGGTTTATGAGACAAGCAGGAAGGTACTTACCAGAATTTAGAGAAATAAGAAAAAAAAATCAAAATTTTATTAAACTTTGTTTAAATCCAGATTTAGTAACAGAAATAACATTGCAACCACTAAATAGATTCGACCTAGATGCAGCAATAATATTTTCTGACATCTTAATGATACCTTACGGATTAGGCCAAAAGGTAGAATTTAAGAAAAATTTTGGACCAAAGCTAGGAAAACTAGATGTTGATACAATTGTTAATATAAAACCAGAGGAATTCTTAAATAAATTATTACCAGTCTATGAAGGAATAAAAAAAGTTAAAAATAAAATTGAAAATAAGAATTTAATTGGGTTTGTAGGAGCCCCTTGGACTTTATTAGTTTATATGTTTAATGGGGAATCCCCTAAAAAAAATTTTGATATTAATATCATTAACAAAGACAAATCTATTACTACAAAAATATTAGATAAGATCGAAAAAATCATTTGTTTGCATGTGGATAAGCAAATAGAGTCAGGAGCCAATATTATACAAATATTTGATTCCTGGGCAGGTCTTTTACCAAAGGAGGAGTTAGAAAAATATTGTTACAAACCAACACTCAGAATTGTAGATCATATTAAAAAATCTAAGGTGCCTGTTATTTGTTTTCCTAAAGGTATAAAAAAAAATTATGAAAATTTTTGCTCAATAGTTAAACCTGATTGTATAAGTATAGATTATGATACAGATCCAAATTGGATGAAAAGTAAAGCAAATGGAATTCCTATACAAGGAGGTATGGATCCAAAGATTCTATTAACCGAACAAGAAAACATTAAAAAAAACGTTAAAAAATTTACTAAAATATTTTCTGACTATCCTTATATTTTCAATCTGGGTCATGGTGTAATGCCGAAAACAAAACCAGAAGCGATAGAATATGTAATTAAAACTGTGAAAGAAATATAAAAATGAAACAAAAAGTCTGTATCGTTGGTGATGGCTTAACTGGATTAACAGCCGCTTTATTTCTCAGTAAGTTGAATATAGATATTCATTTGATAGCACCAAATTTTGAAAAAAAATTTAAGGACAATAGAACCACGGCATTATCAAGAAGCAATTATAATTTTTTAATTAAATTTTTAGGTGAAAAAAATTCTAAGTTATTTTGGCCATCCAGCAAAATCAACCTTTATCATCAAAATCAAAATGCTAATCAAAATTTCATGACCTTCGAAGATAATGGAAAAAATCTTTTATATGTTGTTGAAAATAATAAAATTAAGAACCTATTCAAAACAATGCTCAAGAAAAAAAATAATGTTAAAATTTTTAAAAAAAAAATAAAAAAGATAAATGTTTTAAATTCTGCAATTCACTTTGAAAAAAAGAAGAATTTTTACGATCTGGTGTTCCTTTGTATCGGTAAAGCACCAAATATTATTGAAAATTTAATTGGCAGTAGAATTGTGCAAAATGATACAAAACAGGTAGCCATTACAACAATTGTAAAACATAATGAAAAAAATCTTAATTCAAGTCAGTATTTTTTCAAAGAAGGACCTTTAGCCGTTCTTCCAACAAGCAAGAATTCTTTCTCATTAGTTTGGAGTCTTAACAAAAATGCTAAATCAAAAAAAATTAATGATTTAATAAAGGAGAAATTAAAAATTATCTTAGGTTCAAGAAAATATTTTAGTTTCACCAAAATTGATACATTTCCGATATCTTTAAAGTTTAACGCAAGTTATGCAAAAAAAAATATATTAGTGTTAGGAGAAGGAGCTTATAGTATACACCCAATTGCAGGTCAGGGTTACAATTTAATTTTAAGAGATATAAAAACACTTTACACTGAAATTTACAATTTATTATCTATAGGTATTCAATTAAAGGACTCGCAAATATTAAATAATTTTGTAAGCAAAAGAAAACCTGAGAATTTTCTATTTGGTATAGGTATTGATTTCATCAATAGATTTTTCAGTGATAATAAAATTACAAAACCTTTCAAAAATATAATTTTAAAAGATCTAAATAGATTTAAACTTTTAAAAAATATTAGTTTAAATTTATCAAATAAGGGAATTTTTTATTAATTTCTTGACCTAATTAAATTTTATATACTATATTATTGTATTTTAATAATGCGGGAGTAGCTCAGTGGTAGAGCGAAACGTTGCCAACGTTTAGGCCGAGGGTTCAATTCCCTTCTCCCGCTCCAAAATGGGACAAATTGTTAACTTAATATTTAAATTTAAAAGAATTACTATTCGAAATGACTGATTTGCACAAAAAAAAATGTATACCATGCGAAGGAGGCATTCCTGGTTTTGATATAACCGAAATACACAAATATCTAAAAATGGTTGATGGCTGGGAGGTAAAAGCAGACGAAGATAAAGTTTACTATCTAATAAAAAATTTCAAATTTAAAAATTTTATGGAAAGCCAAGACTTTATTAACAAGGTTGGCACAATAGCCGAAAAAGAAGGTCATCATCCAGATATTTGGTTTGGCTGGGGTTATGCCAAAATTAAAATTTTTACTCATGCAATTAAAGGTTTACACGAAAGCGATTTCATTCTTGCTGCTAAGGTTGATAAAATAATCTAGTGATTAAAGTGTCTTATGCCAGTAAAAATCATTTTGATTTTTGCTTTGTTAGCTAATGCAATCGACTCCTTATCTCTTATCGAACCACCTGGCTGAACAATAACTTTTACACCTGCTTTTATTAATTTTTTCACACCATCTGCAAATGGAAAAAAGGCATCAGATGCAGCAACTGATTTTTTGAGTTTTTTGGGCTGAAATTGTTTTGCTTTTTGAACTGCAATCTTACAACTATCAAGTCTACTAGGTTGGCCAGCACCTATTCCTATAGTCGAAAAGTTATTTGTAATTACAATTGAGTTCGACTTAACAAATTTGCATATATTAAATGCAAATTCAGCTGATCTAATTTCTTTTTTTGTCGGCTTAAGCTTTGTAACAAATTTTAAATCTTTCTTTTTGAAAATTATTTTATTTTGATCTTGTATCAAAAACGAGTTATCGAACTGCTTAATTTGATATTCTTTTTCGTTTTTAAATTTTGATGTATCTATTAATATTAAATTTTTTTTTCTACTAAATATTTTTAAGGCATCATTATCAAATTTTTTTGCCAATATAACTTCAAAAAATATTTTAGACATTTCCTTAGCTATTTTTTTATTAATCTTAAAATTACATCCTACAACTCCCCCAAAAGCGCTTACAGGATCTGATAAATAAGATTCTTTAAATGATTTATAAGGCGAACTGTTTATTGATACTCCTGCTGGGTTTGCATGTTTTATAATTACTGAACCACTTTTTTTTAATGATGACAAGACACCAAGACCTGTAAATATATCGTTATAATTATTATAACTTAAATTTTTTCCTTTTAATTTTTTTAAACCCAAATCATTATCAAATAAATCATTTACATAAATAGAACTTTTTTGATGAGGATTTTCACCATATCTTAGATTAGTAATCTTATTTCCAAAAATAGTCTTTTTATTAGGAAAAATTATATTAAGTTTATTATTAAACCAATTCGATATCACAGAGTCATAGTAGGCGGTAAGCCCAAAGGCTTTACTGGCCATTTGTTCTCTGAATTTTAATGTTGTGGCACCCTTATTCCTATTTAACTCATTTATTAGATAAGAGTAATCTTTTGGGTCTGTGATAACTACGACATCATTAAAATTTTTTGCAGCTCCTCTCAATAATGTAGGGCCACCTATATCTATATTTTCAATGATTTTTTTATAATTTTTAGTTTTTCGTATTGTTTCTTTAAAAGGATATAAATTAACAATAATTAAATCTATATAATTATATTTTTTTTTATTCATCTCTCTTTTGTGCTTACCGTCCAATCTTTTGCTGAGAATCCCAGCGTGGATTTTGGGATGTAAAGTCTTTACCCTTCCATCAAGCATCTCCTCAAATTTTGTGTATTTTGATATTTCGGTACAATTATAACCAAGTTTTTTTATCTCTTTAAAGGTTCCGCCTGAGCTAATTATTTTAATATGGTATTTACTTAATATTTTTAATACTTTTTCAATATCAGATTTATCCGAAAGAGATATTAAAGCATTTTTTATTTTTTGAGACATGAACTTAACTGGCTTTTTTTAATTTCCATTTGATACTAACATCTTCATCTTTTGTATTTCCATAAATTACTATGCATTGATTATTGAGTGCTTTGTTACCACCTAAAAATAGACTTTTCTCAATATTAATGTTTTGATTTTCTGATGAAAACATCCAAGCTTTGTTTTTGTTAATTTGCAAGAGTATACTTTTTCCACTTATGGTCTTAACCGTATTTATTCCTGGATATAAATGAAATCTAATTGAAAATCCTACACTTGAGCTTCCATTTTTTTTAATTAAGTAATCATCTCCCTCTATTTCATTATTTTTTTTATAAAATTTAATTTTTCTTTTATGTAAATACCCAAATCTATCTAAGTAAGCATTATGAGTTGCAGAAATAGTAACATTTGTTTTATCCTCAGTTCTATCAAAATCAAAAACCTTAAATGAGTTACTTATAGTTGATCCATAAGCTTTGTTTATTAATTCATTTTTTTTAAATCTAACTACAGAGGTATTATTTATGCATAAAGTCGATTGAGCAGAAGTAAATTTGCTTAAAAGCTGAATTTTTTTTGATATCTTTCTACCATAACCACAATTTGTAATTATTTTATCACTGTCATTTGAATATTCGAATGATAATGGGCCTGATTGATAATCTTTTGAAAGTTTATACTCAGGTGGTTCTCCGGAGTCAAAATACAAAGTTGATTTTTTATTTTTCACAATTTGTATTTGACCTACAGATTTAAGATTCTTTTTTAAATTATAATTTAGTTTTCCTAAATAATCTAAAAAGTTTTCTATATTTTTCTCTGTAGAACCATTAAATAATGGTAGTTTTTTAAGAGGATTATTTAAAGAGTTAAGGCATACTAAATTTTTATCAATTATTTCATCCAAATAATCAGGCACTATTTCTTGCCCGCTCTTGATCCACTCTTTTATAAGAATAAAGTACTGTACAGATGTAACCAAATTCTCAAAATTTCTGTTTATAGGAAAACCGTTCTTATCAAATGAATTTTCTATAAGTTTTTTAATCTCCTTAAGACCTATCTTATAATTATTATAATATTCTCTAAACACCAAACCAGATAATATTAAAGCGCTAATGGCAGCGATTTTTTTATTTTCATCTGAAATATTATGTAAATTTTTTTTTAAAAAATTTATTTGTCTGATAAGGCATTTATAAAAAATGTCACTAAAATTTTTATGATTATTTTTTAAAATTAGATCAGCATTGGAAATCCAGCTAATAATTCTTGTACTTATTAAATTGTAACTCCATATATCTTTTTTATAATTTTGATATTTTGCTATCCATTCCTCAATTATTTTCTGAATTATCTCAAAAGCATTTTTTCTATCAACTAAATTTAACCACAAAAAATTATGTATACTTTTTTTTTCCTTATTTTTCAAAAAATTGATACGAAAATTTCTTACATCTTCATTTGAGATTTTTAGTAATAAATCTTTATGATTTAATAGTGGTGATAATAAATATGGATTAGGATAAAAGAAAAACCTTGTTGGAATTTTTGAGTCCAAAAATTTATTATAAAAATTGGTTGTAAAAATAAACTCTTTTATAGATTTAATTAAAAGTTTTTTTATTGATAAAAAATAAATATATATACTTTTAACAACAGTCATTTATTATTTTTCACGTAGTAAATTAATATTTTTTTTCAAGTCTCCATTATTTTCTTTGAATATTGTAGAACCTGAAACTAGTATATTTGCTCCAGCATCTTTTACAGTTTTTGAATTTTGGAAATTAATACCTCCATCTATTTCTAAATCTATTTTATATTTTTCCTTATCTATTATTTTTTTTAATTCTTTTAATTTTGGCAATACTTCAGGCATAAATTTTTGACCACCAAAACCTGGTTCTACACTCATAATCAATATTAAATCAATTTTATCTAAGTGTTTTTTTATAATTTCAATTTCACTTTTTGGTTTAAGCGACAACCCAACTTTTTTGTTAAATTTTTTAATTAATTTAATTGTTTCTCCGGAGTCAGGCGTTGCTTCTGGGTGAAAAGTAATTATATCAGCGCCAGCATTTGCAAATTGCTCAATATACTTATCTACTGGCGAAATCATCAAATGCACATCAAATATTTTTTTACTGAATGGCCTTATTTTTTTTATTACATCTGGTCCGATTGTTAGGTTTGGAACAAAATGACCGTCCATCACGTCAACATGAATATAATCCGCGCCTGCCTTTTCCAAGGCTTCTACCTCTTTTCCAATTTTGCTAAAATCACAAGCTAAAATTGAGGGTGATATCTTAACAGAAGTGGCCATATCTAATTTATTTATAGTTTTAAATAATTAGATGTCAAAAAAATATTTGATCACCTATAACTGCCACTAATATCGTCTGTTTGCGAAATTATTGTCTTTGGTGGAGATGTAGACATTTCCATCTTTATAGCTAAAAACCAAATCAATAAAACCCCCAGAATCCAAAATACTATTTGCCATACCCAAATAGATGGCATACCGAACGACCAGCTTTCCACATTAATTGATTTACCAAACAATTCATTTCCCATCATAACACCTGGCCCTAAAGCAAAGAATAGCCAAGTAACCAAAATTATCCAAGCGCTCGGTTTTAGACTTCTTCTTGATAAAGAATAATTTTTATTATCTTCGATAAAGTCGTGAAATTTTCTCTTGTGATTTGTTTCTTTGGTTTCTTGAGTGATGAAAGATACAGCACATGCTCCAACAAAATTAAAAAATATTCCCCATCCAGAAGAATGAATTGTTAGAGGCCATTTATTCCAAAATATTAAATCTCCAAAAATATTTTTACCAATACTTTCTGTAAAAAATACTGCAATTATTCCTAAAACAATTCCAAAAGATATACCTTGCTTAGTAAACCATGAGAAATAGCATACAGCAATTAAAGGAACAAGCATTTGACAAGCTATAGAAAGAGCAAAACTTCCAAGATCGATAATTTTTCCTCCAGATAAAATTGATAAACCTAGTGAAAAAATAAAAATAAACATCAATATAATTCTAGAAGAAAAAATTTGCTCTTGATTATTTAAATTTTTAACAAAAAATCTTTTAAGTATATCTCGTGTCAATATCGCGCTGGTTGTTAAATATAAAGAACTTGTCGCTTGGATTGATGCGATTGCACATAGGGCTAAAATTCCAAAAAATATAAAAGAATATTCTCCAACTAGATTAATTAAATTAGGGACTAAATTTATTGATTCATTGGGATAAAGTGTTGGTGGTAAAATATTTGAAATATTATTTCCACTTTCATTAATGAAATTGTTACCTCCAAGTAGTGTTGATCCAATTCCAATCGCTATCGTGAAAAAAATTAATAAAAATCCAATTAAAAAAGCAGAAAACCAAATTTGTTGCGTACCAAAATAACCAGCTTCTTTACTTGCAAAAGTTAGCATAGACATATTTGGAGACATTTGCATTCCAGTTAATGCAAGTACAAAAGTAAATATCATCGATGAAGTCCATATTCCGTTATATGACAAATTTTTATCTAGTATTTCAACAATTTTTATTGTTCCGGGAACAGCAAGATATGAATTATAAGTTTCTTTAGAATTAAATAAATTTTCTTTTAAACTTGCAATTCTTGACAAACTTTCATTTAAAAGACTCCAACCTCCAACTAAATCATACGCAACAAAGCCAATGCAAATTATTCCAAATATAATTAATAAAAATTGTATTGAATCAATATAAATAATTGACTTGATACCTCCTGTGGCCAAGTAAACTGTAATTATCGCTCCTAATAGTATAGCTGCAGAGCCAGTACCGATTAAATTATCTGAAAGAATATTTATCAATAAGCCTCCCAGTGATAATTGCATCGCAATAAAAGGTATTGCAAAACCTAAAGTTATAACGACTATTAATACTCTTAAAATATCACTTTTAAAATATGTTGAAATCATTTCTGATGGAGTAACAAATCCATATCTTTTTGACAGCATCCATTGCCTTTTAGAAAAAAGAATCCCTACTAATGGAATTGCAATTACAAATAAAGATGTGATTGAATAAGGAAACCCATTTGTAAAAATTAAACTAGGTTGTAAAAAAAATATCCAACCTGAAAATACAGTACTTGTTGCAACTGCAAAGAAGGACCAACTTGGAAGTTGTCTACCAAATATAAAAAAATCTACTGGTGCAATGATTTTTTTTTGATTTTTAAAACCTATAAAAAGGCAAAAGCCCCAATACAAAGTCAAAAAAGTTCCAAGAATGTAAAGTTTTCCCGACATTTTAAATTATCTATTAAATAGACGATATATCTCTTTAGAAATATCACTTTCTAATGGAAATGAAAGCATACCCATTACATCATAACCCAAAATGTAAGGCATCGCATAAAATCTAAACATATAGAAGAACCATGCTACGTATAATGGTACAAAAATTGGTATTAAAAAACTAGGGGTAATAAACCTAAAGAGCTTTAATATCGGGTTAGTTAATTTAACAAAAGCTTTCATAAAAAAGAAATTTGAGTCTTCCCTTTGAAAGATATTCATTGCGGATCTTCCTATCAAAGTCCACATTATAATCCCTAAAACATAATCTAGTACTAGTACCCAAATCGGCATAAATTAAACTAACATGCTAAATTCATTGCTAAAAGTAAAAAAAAAGGGGCGAATAAATCGCCCCTTTTA
>CETH01065556.1_pt1 | contig 16419 bp, 13 predicted proteins | sample 361461 | NCBI WGS metagenome assembly CETH01 (sample SAMEA2622695, study PRJEB7988) | marine metagenome | isolation source: saline water (ENVO:00002010), including
AACTGTTCCAGCACCTTCATATCCAATTTGATTAACCATTTTAACTGTCTTTTCGAAGAGGTCTTTTCTTATAGCATCATTTAAAACAGGGCTAGGGGTTTCTTCTATAAGTTTCTGATGTCTGCGCTGCACAGAGCAATCTCTTTCATGTAAATGAACAGTTCTGTTTTTTCCTGATAGCACCTGAACTTCAATGTGTCTTGGATTTTGAAAAAATTTTTCTATATAAACTTCATCGTTACCAAAGAATTTTTTTGCCTCTTGCTTTGCAGTTAAAAAAAGGTTTTCAAATTCTTCTAATTTATTTACGATTTTCATTCCTTTTCCACCACCACCTCCAGACGCTTTAATCAGAATAGGTAAACCAGTTTTTTCACATATTTTTTTAGCTTCATTAATGTCTTTAATTCCACCGTCTGAACCCTCTATTACTGGAAGACCATATTCTTTAGCAACCTTTTTTGCTTCAATTTTATCTCCCATCATTTTTATTAATTTAGATGAAGGGCCAATAAATTTAATATCATTTTCTTCCAATATTTTTGCAAATTCAAAATTTTCAGATAAAAAACCATAACCTGGATGAACTGCTTCGGCGCCTGTAAGTTCAATAGCTGACATAATAGCTGGAATATTTAAATAGCTTAATGAAGGTTGATGAGGACCTACGCAAATACTTTCATCTGCTAACCTTACATGCATGCTATCTCTGTCAACATCTGAGTGAATTGCCACGGTTGCAATTCCCCATTCCTTGCAGGCTCTAATTATACGTACTGCTATCTCACCTCTATTAGCTATAAGTATTTTTTTAAACATTTAATCTAGTGTTACAATTGTCTGTCCAAATTCTACAGGCTGGCCATCCTCAACACTGATTTCTTTAACTGTCCCATCCATTGGGCTCGGTACATGATTCATTGTTTTCATCGCTTCAACAATCATAAGCGTGTCACCTTTTTTAATTTTTTGCCCTATCTCAATAAATTTTTTGCCTCCTGGTTCTGGAGCTAAATAAGCAGTACCAATTATGGGTGAAGTAATCTTTTTATTGCTATCAGTTGGAATATCATTTTTTTTGACTTTATTTTCGTAAGTTTGCTGTAAAGGCTCGCTATTTTTATTTATTGTAGATTTTGAAACTTTTACTTTTAAATCTTTTTCCGTGTACTCTATTTCTGTAAGGTTAAATTCCTCCAGGTAATCACTTAATTCTTTTATAATATTTTTATTTATTTTCATTTTTTAAGATTTCATGCATAGAATTTATGGCTAAAATATAGCCATTTATTCCTAATCCACAAATTATACCAGTAACAACAGCGCTTATAAGTGATTTATGTCTAAAATCCTCTCTTTTATAAATATTTGATATATGAACTTCAATAATAGGTTTTTTAAAAATACTTAGAGCATCTCGAATTGCAACTGAAGTATGACTATAACCTGCAGCATTTATTATAATCCCATCATGTATTTTTCTAGAATTTTGAATCAAATTTACAATATCTCCTTCAACATTTGATTGCATTATTTCTAAATTCAATCCCAAATCTTTTGCTCGATTTTGACAAATTTCCTCTAGATATTTATAATCCTTGCTACCATATTGAGTTTGTTCTCTTTCACCTAATAGATTAAGATTAGGCCCATTAATAATAATTATTTTACTCATTGAAACTTTATATTATATGAATAAAAAAAATAAAATAAAAATAGTCGTTAATGGCAAGCTTTTGACAGTAAATTTAAAATTTTCTTTAAAAAAACTTATCGAAAAGTTAAAAACTCCAATTAATAAAGTTGCAATAGAATTAAACGAAGAAATTGTTGATAAAAAAAAATTAAGTAAAATTTTTTTAAAAAATAATGATAAAATTGAAATTGTTCATTTTATAGGTGGAGGTTAATGGAAACTGATAATTTAAAAATTGCAAATAAAAAATTTAAATCAAGACTGATAGTTGGTACTGGGAAATATAAAAGTATGAAAGAGTGTGCTAGAGCTATTGAAATATCAGGTGCCGAAATAGTGACAGTAGCTGTAAGAAGAGTAAATATATCAGATCGCTCTAAACCTTTATTAATGGATTATATAAATCCAAAAAAAATAATGTACCTACCAAATACTGCGGGATGCTTTAATTCAAAAGAAGCTTTAAGAACTTTAAGACTTGCCAGAGAAATAGGAGGTTGGAAAATAGTTAAACTTGAAGTTTTGGGGGATAAAAAAAATTTATTTCCTGATATGATTGAAACTCTAAGATCTACAGAGATTTTAACAAAAGAAGGATTTAAAGTTATGGTTTATTGTAATGATGATCCACTTATGTGTAAGAGACTTGAGAATTGTGGAGCTTCTGCAATTATGCCTTTAGCAGCACCAATTGGTTCTGGATTAGGAATACAAAATAAAACAAATATTAGAATTTTGAGAAATCAAACTAAAGTTCCATTGATAATTGATGCAGGTATTGGACAGGCTTCAGATGCAGTTCAAGCAATGGAGATGGGATGTGACGCTGTTTTAATTAATACAGCAATAGCAAAAGCTAAAAATCCATTTCAAATGGCTGAATCAATGAAATACGCAGTTATTTCAGGAAGAAAATCTTATTTATCAGGAAGGATAACGCCAAATCTTCTTGGGGCTCCTTCAACAACTAAAAAAGGATTAATCTAACTTCTTTTTTTTAAAAATTTTTTTCTTTTTAAACTTTTTTTTTTGAATGGTTTTTTTTTCTCATTTTTAATATTTTGACTTTTATCAACTTTATGATCTGTTATATTTTGTAATATTTCAACTTTCTCAATTTTCTCTAAAATTTTATCTGATTTTGATTTAAATTCTATCCTGTAGTCTTGTAATCCTAGAGTTTCATCAATATCCAAGTTTATTTTTACTTTATTTTTTTTCTTAAAATAATTTAAATCTTCTGAAAAAAAATTTTCAATAAATTGAAATATTTTTTCATTAATCTTAATATCGACAGTTTTAGCGTTTAATTCAAAAATTTTTATCTCAATTAACTTTATTATCTTTAAAGAAAAGGTTTCATTTGTTAATTTAATTGACCATTTAATATTGCTTTCTCTTAATCTTTGTCTTGACATTTCAAGTAATCCAAAATTGCTAATGCGTCCTATTTGAATTCTTGCTCTATCATTACGACATCGCTCTTTTAATCTCCTTTCTACTTGTTTACGATTATTAAAACTAAGCATATCTATAAAATCTATTATTATTAAGCCAGACAAATCTCTAATTTTAATTTGTCTTGCTATTTCTTCTGCTGCTTCGAGATTAGTATCTAAAGCTGTACTTTCTACATTTTTTTGCTTAATTGATTTACCTGAATTAATATCAATAGATACCAACGCTTCAGTTGGATTAATCACTAGATAGCCTCCAGAACTTAGTTTTACTTCTGACTTAAAAATTTCAAAAAGTTTTTTTTCAATGTTTTCTTTAAAAAACAGTGGTATTTTCTCTCTAAATTTTTTTATTTTTTTTAATTGTTTTGGCATCATAAGTTTCATGTAGTTTTTTGCTTTTTGATACCCATCATTACCTTCAACTATAATACTTTGGGTTTCATCGTCATACATATCTCTAATACTTCTTTTAATAATGTCACTTTCTTGGTGTATTAACGATGGTGCAATAGAATTTAATGCATTATCTTTAATAGAGTTCCAAACAGAAATTAAATTTTTAAGATCTCCATCAATTTCATTCTTTGTTTTATTTGATCCTGCGGTTCTAACTATAATTCCCATTTCTTTAGGGATTTCAATTTCATTTAAAATTTTTCTTATTTTCTTTCTATCGCCGGGATTAAAAATTTTTCTTGAAATACCACCGCCTTTAGCTGTATTTGGCATTAGAACTATATATTTTCCAGCAATACTTATAAATGTGCTTAAAGCAGCTCCTTTAAAACCTCTTTCATCTTTTAGAACTTGTACAAGAATAACTTGATTTGGTTTTATTACTTCTTGTATTTTATATCTTTTAGATGGAAATTTTTTTTCATTATTTATCTTTTCCTTATTTTCATCTTCTAATTTTTCTACTGGATCATTTAATTTTATTTCATCATTTCCTTCTAAAATTTGATTTTCATTATTCTCACTTTCTTTTGAAAGTTCCTCCCTAACTTTTTCTTCCTCCTCTTTTATTTTTTCTAAATCACTCTGTGGAAGTTGATAATAATCTGACTGAATATCATTGAATGAGAGAAAACCATGTCTTTCTCTCCCAAAGTCAACAAATGCTGCTTGAAGCGAAGGTTCAATTCTACTTACTTTGCCTAAGTATATATTATTCTTTATTAATGTGTTGTTTCTACTTTCATATTCATAGTCTTCAATATGATTGTCTTTTTTAAGAACAACTCTTGTTTCATTTGGATGCGAAGCATCAATGTATAAATTTTTTGACATAAATTTTGAATATTTTTCATTGGTTTATTTTTAAATTCGGTGCCTTAACTTTAACAAATTCAATCAATAATTTAAACTAAAATGAACAAATTCTTAAAAAAAATTATAATTGCTCTATTATTTTTTTCTTTAGTAGGCTTTATCACAATTTTCACAGTTCTTTGGTCTTACTCAAACAAATTGCCAGATTATAAATTTTTGAAAAGCTATAAGCCACCAGTCTCGAGCAAAGTATACTCAGGAAATGGAGTATTAATTAGTGACTTTTCAACAGAAAAAAGAATATTCGTTCCTTATAATGCCATACCAAAAAAAATAATATATTCATTTTTATCTTCAGAAGATAAGAATTTTTTTGAACATCCTGGAGTAGACGCAAAAGGAGTAATAAGAGCTATAAAAAACAATATTTTTAATCTAATTAAATCAAATAGATTAGAAGGCGCATCTACGATTACTCAACAAGTTGCAAAAAACTTTCTTTTATCAAATGAAGTTAGTCTAGACAGAAAAATTAAAGAGGCTATCTTAGCTTTTCGAATTGAAAGAGTTTTATCAAAAGAGAGAATACTTGAACTTTATTTGAATCAAATATATTTAGGAGAGGGATCATACGGAATTGCTTCTGCAAGTCTAAGGTACTTTGATAAACCAATTGGTGAATTAAATTATTCAGAATCTGCTTTATTGGCTGCTCTACCAAAGGCACCGAGTAAATATAATCCATATAAAAATAAGAAATTAGCAACATACAGACGGAATTTAGTAATTAAAAACATTTATGAGAATTCATATATTTCTAGAGAAAAATATGAGGAATTAATTAATTCTGAAATTATCTTAAAAAAAAGAAAAAGAATTTTTTTAGAGGATACGAGATATTTTGTAGAAGATATAAGAAAGAAAGTAATTGAAGATTATGGATATGATAAAATTTACAAACAAGGTTTTAATATAAAAACTCCGATTAACTTAGAACTTCAAAATTTAGCTGCAACTTCACTAAGAAAAGGATTAGTTGAGTATGATAAGAGAAAGGGTTGGCGAGGACCATTAGAAAATAGGAAGAATAAAAAATGGAATAATAATTTAGATAAGTTTAGTTTAGAAAAAAGAATAGGTTGGGAAATAGCTATTGTTAAAAGAATAGACAAATTTGAAACTGTAATTCAAACAGCAAATAAAGAAATGGGCATTATAAGTTATGAAGATATAAATTGGACTAGAAAAAATTTTAATCAAATATTTAAAATTAATGATCTTATTTATGTTAAAAAAATTTCTAATGGAATATTTAGTTTAAGACAATTACCAAATGTAAATGGTGGAATTGTTGTTATGGATCCTTACAGTGGAAGAGTGCTAGCAATGTCAGGAGGGTTTAGTTTTAAAAAAAGTGAATTTAATAGAGTTTCACAAGCAAGGAGACAGCCTGGGTCTGCCTTTAAACCGTTTATATATGCTCTTGCATTAGAAAATAATTATACTCCATCTTCTTTAATTCTCGATGCACCAATCGTTCTTGATCAAGGAGATGACCTCAAGATGTGGAAACCCGAAAATTATGGAAAAAAGTTTTATGGACTTTCTACATTAAGAACTGGTGTTGAAAAGTCTAGAAATCTAATGACTGTTAGAATTTCTCAGGATTTAGGAATAGACAAAATTATAAATTTTTCAAAAAAACTTAATATTTATGAAAATCCTGATGAATTGATGTCAATATCGTTAGGATCTGCGGAAACCACATTATTAAATATAACAAGTGCATATTGCTCATTTGTTAATGGTGGAAAATTAGTTACCCCAATTCTAATTGATAGAATTCAAGATAGTGAAGGCAATACAATATCAAATAATGAAAAAAGATTTTGTGAAAATTGTGACAAAATTTCTTTTGAAAGTAATAAAGTTCCAGAAATTAAAAGTAATTACAAACAAATATTCTCACCACAAACTGCTTATCAAATGACTTCAATTTTAGAAGGTGCTATTGTAAGAGGTACTGGAAAGCGATTAAGAGATTTAAATTTACAACTTGCTGGAAAAACAGGAACAACTAATAACAATACTGACACATGGTTTATTGGATTTACCTCAAATCTAGTTGTTGGAGTATATGTAGGGCATGATAACCCTAAAAGACTAGGGAAATACGAAACTGGATCTAAAACTGCTTTACCAATATTTAAAGAATTCATTAAAAAAGCAGTTAAGAATTATGAAGCTAGACCATTTAAAATCGCGAAAGGAATTAAAATGATGGTTATAGATGCAGATACTGGAAAAAAAGCTGATTTTGGCTCAAAAAAAACTATTATAGAATCTTTCAAAAAAGAAAAAATTGAAAATCAAGCATATATTAGTAATGATAAATATAATTCAAATAAATTAAAAAAAAATATTTTAAAATTTTATTAATGGAACAGGAAATAGATAAATTTAAATCTGAGGTAATCAAAATAAATCAGAGAATTAAGGAGTTTCTTTGAAAAGCAAAATATTGAGTTTAAAAGAAACAAATTAATTAAACTTATTGAAGAACCAAAATTTTGGGAAGATAGAAAGCAAGCTGAAAAAGTTTTAAAAGAAAAAAAAGGATATGATAATTTATTAGACTCTCACAGCCAGTCAGAGTCAGAGATTGACGAATTATATGATATTTTTAAATTAGCAGATGAAGAAAATGACAAACAACTCATTCAGGAAACACTAGATAAATTTATTAATTTAAAAAAAGATTTTAAAAAATTAGAAATCAAATGCTTTCTTTCTAATGAAAACGATACTTTAGACAGTTATTTAGAATTTCATGCAGGTGCAGGAGGCACGGAAAGTCAAGATTGGGCTCAAATGTTAAGGAGAATGTATATGAAGTGGGCTTCTGATCGAGGTCATAACATAGAATTGATTAGTGAACACAAAGGCGATGAAGCAGGAATAAAATCTTCAGTCATAAAAATCTCTGGAGAATATATATATGGTTTTCTTAAATCAGAGTCAGGAATACACCGTTTAGTTAGAATTTCACCTTTTGATTCAGGTGCAAGAAGGCACACAAGTTTCGCAAGTGTTTGGGTATATCCAGTAATAAGTGAAGATATAGATATCGAAATTTTAGATAAAGACCTCAGAATTGACACTTATAGATCTAGTGGAGCAGGCGGACAGCATGTAAATACAACTGATAGTGCGGTTCGAATTACACATATACCAAGTAAAATTGTTGTTCAATGTCAAAATGAAAGATCTCAGCATAAGAATAAAGAAACTTGTATGAATATGTTAAAGGCGAGACTTCATGAACACGAAATTCAGAAAAGAAAAAAAGAAAGTGATAATATTGAAAGTTCAAAATCAGAGATAGGTTGGGGGCACCAAATAAGATCATATGTTCTACATCCTTATAGAATGGTAAAAGATAATAGAACTAATTATGAAAACTCAAATCCAGATAAAGTTTTAGATGGAGATATAGATGAATTCTTAGAAAACTCTTTATATAAATTAAATGCGTAAAAAAATATTATTTACATGTATATCAGTATTAGTTTTTTTTATAATATGTATAAGTTTTTTGAGTATTTATGGAATTAAGACGGATAGTTTTAATAATTTTATTAATAATAAAGTTAAAGAATATAATTCAAAACTAACACTACAAATTGATAAAGTTTATATTAAGTTAAATCTTAATGAAAGAGCTATCAATATAAATACTAAAAATGCAATTTTAATTGCCAATTCTAATTCTATCAATATTTCTAATATTGATATTAATTTAAATTTAATAAAATTTTTAAAACAAGAAAATTCAATTAAAAATATAAAAATAAAATCTTCAAATAATTTAATAAAAGATGTTATTTCATTCTTTAGCACTATAAAATACGATTTATCTCGATATATTCTCTATAGCCAGATAAAAAAAGGTTCATTAAGTTTTGAATTAGATACTAATTTTAATAATTTAAACCAAAATAATTTTTATTACTTTATCTCAGGTTCTGTAAATGATGCAGAACTAAATATTCCAGATTATGAAAATCTTGATGACATAAATTTTAATTTTGAAGCTCAAAATAAATTAACAGAAATTTTTAATCTAAATTTTAATTTTCAAAATCTGAATTTTTCGTCAAAAAATTTGGAGATTAAAGAAGAAAAATCTGGTGAATATAACATTAAAGGTAATATTGAAAATTCTAAAGCATTAATAAATCCAATATTAATATCTAAATTAATAAATATAAAACAAGATTACCTGTCTAATAAGGATATTATAATTAAGAGCAAAAATTCATTCTCATTTAAGTTTACTAAAAAAAAGAAAATAAAAAATATTAAAATAGACTCGGAGGTAAGTTTTAATGAAATTTATTTTAATGAAAAATACAAAAGTATAATTTTTTTAAAGGAAGGAACAATAAATTCTAAATTAGAAAACGAGCAATTTACCGCAAATCTCCAATCAAATTTTGCTTTTTACGATGATCTAAAATTGAACAATGATTTTAAAAATAATAATTTAAAATTGTTTTTAAAAAGTGAAAACAGTAAAAAAATAAAGATAAATGGCAGCATAAATAACGGAAAAATACTTATAGAACCTAAAATTTTTTTTAGTTTGCTAAATTTAGACTCACAACTCTTGTCTAAAAAAAAAGTTAATGTCGTGACAGATAATAAATTCAAATTTGAGGTTAATAATGGCAAAATAGAAAATTACCTTATTGCTTCAAATATTAATTTTGACAAATTAGAGTTTAACAAAGAAGTACAAGATATTGTATATTTAAAGAATCTTAAAACTAAATTAAGTATTGAAGATGATTTATTAAATATAGATCTAAAAAGTAATTACTCATTTTTTGATAAAAATTTAAACAATGACTCAGATAAAAATATTTTTAATTTTAAGTATAATAAAAGTAAAACTAAAATTTCTGATTTAGAAATATTTATTAAAACAGATAATAACAAAATTAATACTAAAGAAATACAAAAATTATTTAACTTTCAAAAAATAGATCATTTAATAAATGATCAAATAATAAATTTAAACTCAAATTTCAATATAAATTTATCAATTGACGATAAATTTAATTTTAAAAAAATTACTATACGATCAGATATAAACTTTGATAATTTAAATATTAATTACAATTCTAATCTTGTTAAAAAATATATAAGGAATTATGAAGATAAGTTAAAAATCAAAAACCCAAAAATTTTATTTGAATATGCAAAAGATAAAATAAAATTTCAATTAGATGGAAAATATTTATTTAAAGATAAGGAGGATGATATTTTTATTAAGTTTAATAGTAAGAAAAATAATTTTGAGCTTTATTCCTTATTAAATCTTGATAATAGTGTTTTAAAATTTGATACTATCGAATATTTTAAAGAAAAAAATGTTCCATCAAAATTAGAAATTTTAGTTAATAAATTTGAAAATGGTTTAAAATTTGAGAAAATAAGATTTTTAGAAAACAAAAATTATATTTTTTTTAAAAATCTCTTTATATCAAATAACTTTAAAATACAGAGCGCTGATATAATTGATGTAAATTTTTTCAATAAGAATAAAATTAAAAATAACTTTAAAATTAAAAAAAATTTAAATAAATATAATTTAAGTGGAAGCCAAATCGATGGAGAGAAAATAGTTGAAAGATTATTAAAGAGTAATAACAAAAAATTTATAGATTTATTTGACGATATAAATACTTTAATAATATTTAATTTAGATAAAATATATTTAGAAAAAGATGAATATCTCAAAAAATTTGTAGGTGAATTTAATATAAAAAATAATAAACTTATTTTAGCTAAAGCTAACGCAGTTTTAGCGAAAGATAATAAATTCTCTTATTCTTATAGAACAACAACGAAGAATGAAAAAATTACAAATATAGCCATAGAAGAGCCAAAAGCATTTATTAATAATTACAAATTTATTAAAGGTTTTGAGGAAGGTGAATTAAAACTAAATTCAAAAAAAATTGGAAATATTTCAAGATCAAATCTTAAAATTACAAATTTTAAAGTTAAGGAGGTTCCAATTCTGGCAAAAATACTTACCCTTGCATCCTTGCAAGGAATTGCAGATCTTCTTACCGGCGAAGGAATAAGATTTGATAAATTTGAGATGGATTTCAAAACTAAAAATAATTTTACTGAAATAGAAGAGATGTATGCTGTTGGTCCAGCTATTTCTATTATGTTAGAGGGCTATATTGAAAAAGATAGATTAACAAGCTTAAAAGGAACTTTGGTGCCTGCCACAACTATTAATAAAACATTAGCCAAAATTCCTCTGATTGGAAATATATTAGTAGGAGGTAAAACTGGTGAAGGTGTATTTGGTGTTAGCTTTAAGATAAAAGGACCACCCGATGATTTAAAAAGTACTGTTAATCCTATTAAAACTCTTACACCAAGATTTATAACAAGAACTCTTGAAAATCTAAAAGGTAATTAATTTACAATTTTAAAGTGTTTTTTCTTTCCAATAGACAATTTTATAAAACCTTTATCTAAGAATAAACTTTGATCAATAATATATTTTTCATCTTTTATATTTTTGTTATCTATTTTTATTGCATTTGATTTTATTAATCTTCTTATTTCAGATTTTGAAGTATCTTTGTTCACAAAAGAAATTAGCTCAACTATATTTTTAGACAAAATATCATTCTTAACTTTTATACTTGGAAGTTTCTCACCAGTAGAGTTCTCTGTAAAAGTATTTTTAGCGAGTTTTTCAGATTGTTCAGATTCTTTTTTCCCATGCAGCATTTCTGTTGCTTGATTTGCAAGTAAAATTTTTAATTCATTTATATTTTTATATTTATTATTTTCTATTTCATCTAAAGATAAATCAGTAAACATTTTTAAAAACTTAAACACATCTCGGTCGTCAGTATTTCGCCAAAACTGCCAATAATCATATGGTGATAACATCTCTTTATTTAACCATATAGCACCTTTTTCAGTTTTTCCCATTTTTGCACCAGATGCCAAAGTAATAAGAGGTGTGGTTAAACCATAAGCTTGTTTGCCAGATTCTCTTTTAATTAGTTCCACGCCATTAACTATGTTTCCCCATTGGTCTGAGCCGCCAATTTGTAAATTACATTTATTTGATTTATTCAATTCATAAAAATCATATGCTTGTAAAATCATATAATTAAATTCCATATAACTTAAAGATTGTTCTCTCTCAAGTCTCAATTTCACACTATCGAAGCTTAGCATTTTATTTATTGTGAAATGCCTACCAATATCTCTCAAAAATTTTATATAATTAAGCTTACTTAGCCATTCGTAGTTATTAACAAAAAGTGGTTTTAATTTATTATTATTTGTTTTTAAAAAAATTTGAAATATTTTTTTTATATTATTAATATTACTCTCTATCTCCTTTTCGGAAAGGATTTTCCTGGTCTCCTCTTTTCCTGATGGATCACCTATTCTCGTTGTTCCTCCTCCTAAAAGAACAATTGGTCTGTGTCCATACTTTTGCAAAAGTTTAAGGCACATGATTTGCAACAAACTTCCAACATGTAGACTAGGAGCAGTACTATCAAATCCAATATATACATTATTACTTTTCTCATTTAATAATTTTGATAATCCTATCTCGTCTGTACATTGATAGAAATATCCTCTTTCTTTAAATTCTTTTAAAAAATTATTCATAAGTCTATAATCTTACAATATACATATTTTAATAAAAAAAAATAAGAATGGAAAAAAATTTTACAGCACTTGGTTTTATGAGCGGAACATCTGGTGATGGAGTAGATTCTTCGGTTATAAATTCAAACGGTGAAGATAATATTAACATCAAATATAATAGATTTGATCCATATCCAACTGATCTCTCAAAAAAGATTCATAAACTGAGAGATAATATTCTTGAAATAAAAGATATATTAAAATATTCCCTTGAAATTGAGAAATTAGAGAGAGAAATAACAGATTTCCATGCGGATATAGCCATAAAAATTTCAAAAAATTTTGAATTTGAATTGATAGGATTTCATGGTCACACAATTTTTCATAATCCAGAATTAAAAATTTCTAAGCAAATTGGCTTAGGAAATATCTTATCAAAAATAACTAACAAAACGGTTGTTTATGATTTTAGGCAAAATGATATAAAAAATGGTGGTGAAGGAGCCCCCTTATCGCCAATATATCATTTATCATTAATAAGAGCATTATTTGATAAAAAAAAAATTAAAATTCCAATTTCAATATTAAACATTGGAGGAATTTCTAACATTACAGAAATAGGTGAAAACTTTAGTTTTTCTAGCACAGATATAGGTCCTGGAAATTGTTTAATAGATAAGTGGGTAAGAAAAAATTCAGATAAATTTTATGATAAGAATGGAAATTTAGCCAAAATAGGAAAAATAGACAAATTTATTTTCGATCAATATTTAGAAAATTATTATTATAGTAAATTAAACTATAAAAGATCATTAGATATAAATGAATTTGATATTTCTTTTGCCAAAGGACTTTCATTAGAAAATGGTGCTGCTACAATAACTGATATCACAGCAGAGATAATTTCTAAAAAAATAGGAAAAAGTAATATTTATGTTTGTGGTGGTGGTAGAAAAAATTCAACTTTAATTGGTTTATTAAAAGATAAAACTAAGAGTAAAATATATAAGATTGATGAATTGCAAGTTGATGGAGACTATATAGAATCGCAAGCTTTTGCATTTTTAGCGATAAGATCATATTTAAATTTACCTATTTCATTTCCCTCAACAACTAATTGTGATGTACCTTGTGTTGGTGGAATAATTGTAAAAAATTTTAATTAATAAAGAGCTGTTTCTTTTTTTATATACTTGTTTAATGATTTTATTAATGCTGAATCGTTTTTAGAAAAAAAATGGTTTGCATCTTGGATGGCCTCAAATTCGACCTTAATCCCTTTTTGTTCACTTAATCTTTTATTTAACTCATTAATGTGCTCTATAGGAACTAATTCGTCTTTTTTTCCATAAATCATTGTTCCAGATGTTGGACAAGGTGATAAAAAAGAAAAATCATATACATTTGGTTGTGGCGATACCACTACAAATCTATTTATCTCAGGTCTTCTCATTAAAAGTTGCATTGCAATTAGTGAACCAAAAGAAAATCCAGAAATCCAACATTGAGAGTTATCAAAGTTTTCTCTCTCTAACCAATCTAAAGCGGCTGCAGCGTCGGCTAATTCTCCCTGTCCATTATCGAATTCCCCATCACTTTTACCTACTCCTCTAAAATTTACTCTACAAACTGAAAAATCATTATCAACAAAAGTTTGAAATATGTCTACAACAACTTTGTTATTCATTGTTCCTCCGTACTGCGGATGTGGATGCAAAACTAATGCTATTGGAGATGTATTTTTTTTACTTTTATAATATTTAGCCTCTAATCTTCCAGCAGGACCTGGAATAAAAATTTCTAAAATTTTATTATCTGACGATGCCATTGATTATTAATCTCAAAAAAAAATATGGTTTTTTCTATCAAAATTGAGTGACAAAATGCAAGTTTTAAAATATTAATTAATCTTGACTAAATTAGTCGGGTATATATAAGTCCCATTAATTGCGGAAAATATGAAACTATCAAGTAAAGGTAGATATGCTGTGATGGCTCTAGCAGATCTAGCCAAATTTAACTTAAATGAGCCTGTATCCTTAAGAGACATCTCTTTAAGGCAAGGTATATCACTTGTTTATCTTGAACAATTGTTTTCAAAGTTAAAAAAAAATAAAATTGTTACAAGTGTGAGAGGAAACAAAGGAGGATATATTTTATCAAAGCAAGCTTCTGAGATAAAAATTTCAGATGTATTTATTGCAGTTGGTGAAAAGGTAAAAACAATTGGGTGTGAAAAAAATTCTGAAAATGGATGCAATGGAAAATCATCAAAGTGTATCACTCATGATTTGTGGGATGAATTAGAAGACTATATTAATAACTTTTTTCAAAAAAAAACTTTAAATGATTTAATTAAAAAGAGAATATTAAATGGATAATAGGCAAAAAGAAATTGATAATTTAAAAGATTATAAATACGGATTTACAACTGATATCGAGAATACAAAAGCTCCTAAAGGTTTAAATGAAGATGTAATAAGATTTATCTCGAATATTAAAAAAGAACCTCAATGGATGCTTGATTTTAGATTAAAAGCATATGAGAGATTTAAGCTGCTAAAAGAACCAAATTGGCAAAAACCAAAGTATCCAAAAATAGATTACCAAGATTTATATTATTATTCAGCACCTAAAAGTATGAAAGATAAACCAAAAAACTTAGATGATTTAGATCCTAAACTTTTGGAAACTTATAAGAAATTAGGTATCCCACTTCAAGAACAAAAAAGACTTAATGGTATAGCGGTTGATGCAGTGTTTGATTCTGTTTCAGTTGCAACTACATTTAGAGAAGAATTAACAAAACAAGGAATTATTTTCTGTCCAATATCAGAAGCTATTCAAAATCATCCTGAATTAGTTAAAAAATATTTAGGATCAGTAATCCCAGTCACTGACCATTTCTTTGCAACCTTGAACTCTGCAGTTTTTACTGATGGCTCATTTGCCTATATACCTGAAGGTGTGCGTTGTCCAATGGAACTCTCTACATACTTTAGAATAAATGCTTCCAACACAGGTCAGTTTGAAAGAACATTAATTATTGCTGATAAAGGTAGTTATGTAAGTTATTTAGAAGGTTGTACTGCTCCAATGCGAGATGAAAATCAGTTACATGCTGCAAATGTCGAATTAGTTGCGCTAGACGATGCAGAAATAAAATATTCTACAGTTCAGAATTGGTATCCTGGTGATAAAGATGGAAAAGGTGGAATTTATAATTTTGTAACAAAACGTGGTTTATGCAAAGGAAAGAATTCTAAAATTTCTTGGACACAAGTTGAAACTGGGTCTGCCATAACTTGGAAATATCCAAGTTGTATTTTAAAAGGCGATAATTCTGTAGGAGAGTTTTACTCTATAGCGATTACTAATAATCATCAAAAAGCAGACACTGGAACTAAAATGATACATTTAGGAAAAAATACTAAAAGTAAAATCATATCAAAAGGTATAAGTGCTGGTTTTTCTGATATGACTTATAGAGGTTTAGTTGATATCTCGTCAAAAGCCAAAAATTCAAATAATTATACTCAATGTGACTCTTTGTTAATGGGTAACAAATGTGGAGCTCACACTGTACCCTATATTAAAAATAAAAACTCAGAGTCAAATATTGCTCATGAAGCTACAACTTCAAAGATCAGCGAAGAACAACTACATTACTGTCAACAGAGAGGTTTGAGTGCTGAAGAAGCAGTGGGATTAATTGTTAATGGATTTTGCAAAGAGGTATTACAACAATTACCAATGGAATTTGCTGTTGAGGCTCAAAAACTAGTTGGTATTAGTTTAGAAGGTAGCGTGGGCTAATGTTAAAAATAAATAAATTAAATGCAAAAATAGATAGCAAAGAAATTTTAAAGGAATTTTCTCTTAACATAAATCCAGGTGAGGTTCATGCTATTATGGGTCCAAATGGGTCAGGAAAAAGTACACTATCTAATATCTTATCAGGAAAAAAAGGCTATGAAGTTTCAGGAGAAGTACTTTTTGAGGAAAAAGATTTGTTTGAACTTGAAACTGAGGAAAGAGCCCACAAGGGTATTTTTCTAGCCTTTCAGTATCCATTAGAAATACCAGGAGTTAATACAAATATATTTTTAAAGACCTCATTAAATGCAGTTAGGAAAGCAAGAGGTGAAAAAGAGCTTGATGCAATAGAATTTTTAAAATTAGTGAAGAATAAATCTAAAGAACTCAAATTTGATGAAGAGAAATTAAATCGACAGTTAAATGTTGGTTTTTCTGGTGGAGAAAAAAAGAAAAATGAAATTTTACAAA
>CETH01060028.1_pt1 | contig 16413 bp, 16 predicted proteins | sample 361461 | NCBI WGS metagenome assembly CETH01 (sample SAMEA2622695, study PRJEB7988) | marine metagenome | isolation source: saline water (ENVO:00002010), including
GGATGATTTGATTTCTTTTATACCCCAGTTCTCTTGAGCTGAAGTTAATATTATATCTTCATATTTTATTCCTGTTTCATATATTCTTTTATAAATATTTTTATCAATTGCGTCATATTCATTTTTGCTAATTAGATCTTTTTTATTTAGTATTAAAATTTTTGATTTATCTCCTATTCCTAGTTCGGCAAGTTGTTTGGTTACTATAATGATTTGCTCTATAAGGTACGGGCTTGATATATCTGAAACATGTAATAATAACTGAGAATTAATCGATTCTTCAAGTGTTGTTTTAAATGCAGCTACTAGTATAGGTGGAAGTTTATTTACAAAGCCAACAGTGTCACTAATTATACAATTTAGCTCTGAGTTTATAAATAATTTTCTCGAAGTAGTATCTAATGTTGAAAATAATTGATTTTTTTCGATTACTTTTGAGCTAGTTAAGTTATTAAAAAGTGCTGATTTACCTGCATTTGTATATCCAACCATTGAAACATTATTAATTAAATTGTTATATCTATTATTTCTTTGGTTTTCTCTTTGATTTTGGATTCTAACTATTTCTTTTTTAATTCTACTAATTTTTTTTCTAACTAATCTTCTGTCAGTTTCAATTTGAGTTTCACCAGGTCCCCTAGTTCCTACACCACCACCTAATCTCTCAAGATGTGACCATTGACCAGCTAATCTAGGTAACAAATATTCTGTTTGGGCTAATTCAATTTGTAAACGTCCTTCTTTTGTATTTGCTCTTTGCGCAAACACATCAATAATTAGTGCTGTTCTATCAATAACCTTTATTCTTAAATGGTCCTCTAGCATTCTTTGTTGATTTGGATTTAATTCATCATCGAAAATTGCAACATTTATTTTTTTTTCTTTAATCAAATCTTTTAGTTCGTTTAATTTACCCTTTCCTAAATACGTTTGACTAGGAGAATTTAATGATTGTGAAAATCGAGTTATCGGATTAGTTTGTGCAGCTATTGCTAGTTGAGAAAGTTCTGAAAGAGAGTCATCTATACTCCAATTACTTTCTTCGTTTCTTAAACTTATACCAACAAGTACTGCTCTTTCAAAGAACGGTCCAGTTTTGTAGGTTTTATATTTAGGCATTAAGTATTATTTAGGAGCTAACTCTAATTTTAGACAGTCGACTTAATCCTTCATCTATTTGGTCATCAGGAATAGTTAGTGAAAGTCTAATATAACCTTCACCGGCATCACCGTATCCATTACCAGGAGTTACAACAACGTTTGCTTCATTTAGTAATTTCTCCGCAAACTCAGCAGATGTATAACCTTTTGGTACAGGCGTCCATATGTACAAGCCACCTTTAGGCTTTACTGTTTTTACTCCAATACTATTTAATACATCTACTACTTTATCTCTTCTTTTTTTATAAATTTCATTGTTTTGATTATACCAATCATGACTAAGTTTCAACGCTGCTATTCCCATATATTGATTAGATTGAGATAAGCCAGAATCTATGTTAGATTTTACTCTCATAAGGGCATTGACCATGTCTTTATTACCTGCAGCCATGCCTACTCTCCAACCTGTCATATTAGCTGTCTTTGATAAAGAGTGAAATTCCATCGCAACGTCCATAGCTCCCTCAATCTGTAGAATACTCGGAGCAACATAATCATCATAAGTTACTTCAGTGTAAGCAGCATCATGTAGAAGGGCTATATCAAATTCCTTACAGAATTTAACAGCTTCTTCAAAAAATGATATAGGAGCAATAGCTCCTGTTGGGTTATTTGGGTAATTTATCCATAAAGTTTTTGCTTTTTTTGCTATGTTAGTTGGAATTGAAGTAAAATCAATGAGATATTGATTTTTTTCTTCTAAATTCAAAAAGTGAGTTTTGCCTCCAGCAAACATAGTACCTATTTCGTACACAGGATATGCTGGGTTAGTACTTAATGAAATATCACCCGGGTCAATAAAGCATAGAGCGGCATGCGCAATACCTTCTTTTGCACCAATTAAATTAATTATCTCTGTTTCATAATCTAAATTAACATTAAATCTATTTTTATAAAATTCAGCCACGGCCTTACGAAATTCTGGTAGTCCTTCACTTTCAGGATACTTATGATTTTCTGGTTTTTGTGCTGAATCTACAAGTGCGTCTAAAACTTTTTGCGGAGTAGGAATATCTGGATCTCCAATTCCAAAAGATATAACATCTATTCCTTGTTTCTTTTTTTCTGCAATAGCTCTTGATATATTAACAAAAAGATATGGCGGTAATTGTTCAACTCGTTTAGCAAATTTCATAATAATTTATTTCCTTAGTCATTTTTGATTTCCCATTTTCCAGTGAAAACTTCTTCTGCAGGGCCTTCAAGGTATGCTTCTCCATCATTATCCCATGAGATTTTTAGTACCCCGCCATCAAGAATCACTTCAACTTCGTCCTTTACAAATCCTAACTTTCTAGATGCACACGCTGATGCAGTACTTCCTGTTCCTGATGATAATGTTTCTCCTTCTCCTCTTTCAAATATTCTTGCCCGAATAGTATTTTTGTTTATTATATTTACTATTTCGAAATTTATTCTGTTTGGAAAAATTTCATGATTTTCAACTAATGGACCAATGTCATTGAGTGGGAATTCTTCTACAGGGGTATCTAAAATACAAACTGCATGAGGGTTTCCAATAGACAAGCATGTTATTTTAATCTCATTAAATTTATCATTGTTGATTTTTAAGGAATAATTTTGGATTGGTGAGATATTTTCAACTTTTTTTATATCAACAGGTACCTCTTCGGTTTTGAATGTTGGCTTACCCATTGCTACTTTAGCAGATATCATTTTTTCATTTGAAATTTCAGGCCAAACTGTTCTGATACCACCTAGTGTTTCAATATCTAGAGCATTATTCACTGGTAAACAAATTTTATTGTCAATTACAAATTTAGAAAATAGCCTTATACCGTTACCACTCATTTCGGCTTCTGAACCATCTGTATTGAATACTCTCATTTTTATTGAAGCTAATTTCGATTTTTCAACCACTACTATCCCGTCTGAACCAACTCCGAAAGCAGGGTCTCCCATCTCTTTTGCTAATTTCCCCCAGGAAAGGGTTATGTCTCTACCATCTATGGCTATATAGCCATTGCCAGCTCCCTGTAATTTTGTGAAATTAATGATCATAATTTTAAGTTTATTTTATATTGTAAAAAAAAATTATATTAAATTATTGAAATTTTATGTTTTTATCCATTTTTTTATGGCATTTTTTACCAAATTAAAATTTTTTTCTTCATCGTTATTATTTATCCAACAGATTCTATCATCGCTCTGCTTGAACCAATTGTTTTGATTTCGAATTAACCTATTAGTAGAAATAATAGTTTTTTCAATAGCTTCTTCTTTTGAATATTCACCGTTTACATAATTTATAAATTCTTTATACCCAATACTACTCATCGACTGCAAAGAGCTATCATATCCTTTTGCAAGTAGGGTGTTTATCTCCTTGATAAAGCCATCATTTACCATCTTGTTTACCCTGCTTCTCACTCGAGAGTGAAGTAATTTTCTTTCTGCATTAAGTCCCAGAATAAATGAATCATATGTTAGATTTTTGTTCTTTTGAACCTTATTATCTTCAGAACTTTTTGCAATTTCAATAGATCTTATAATTCTCCTTGGGTTTAGTAAATCCGTTTGCCCATATAGTTTTTTAGATAAATTTTTTAACATTACTTGAAGGTGCTCAATACCATTTTGATTAAGTTGTTTTTCTAGATTTGATCTAAGTTCAGTATCTGGTTTTACATTTGGTATATTCCAACCTTCTACAAGTGACCAAATATATTGACCGGAACCTCCAATAATTATAGGAATTTTTTTTTCAATATGTAATTTTTGGATTTGTCTTCTTACTAAAATCAAAAAATTATTTAGAGTAAATTTTTCATCAGGATCTAAAATATCAATTAAATGATGTTTAGTTAGATTTAATTCACTCTTAGTGGGTTTAGCTGTTCCAATATTGAGCCCTCTATAAAATAACCTTGAATCAGCATTTATAATTTCAGAACTAAGGTATTTTGCTAGTCTTATACCCAAACTAGATTTCCCGCTTGCGGTAGCTCCAACAATTACAATTATCTTATTTTTTTTATCCATTATTAGATAAGCTTAATACTATTTTCCCAAATTCGCTTGCATCTAAACTCGCACTTCCAACTAGAACTCCATCTATATTTTTTTGGTTTGTATAATCTAATACATTTTTAGAACTAACACTACCTCCATATAAAAATTTAAGATTTGTGTTTCTAAGATGTTTCATTGTGCTTAAGAAATCTTTAGATTTGGTTATAATTTTTTCTACATAGATTGGGTCAGCTGGGTTTTTATTTCCAATTGACCAAATTGGCTCATATGCTATTACAACTTCACTATTTAGTTGGATGTTAGAAAAAATTTCGAATAATTGATTATTTATAAATTCTATAGATTTATTTTTTTCATATATATCAAAAGGTTCTCCTACACAAATAACAGGCACAATCTTGTTATCTAATAGTGCTTTCGCTTTGAGGGATATTATATTGTTATTTTCATTAAATATCTCCCTTCTTTCCGAGTGCCCGATGATAGCATGTGAGATATAATTTTTTAACATATTTATGGAAATTTCACCCGTATATGCCCCTTTGTTATTTTCGTTAATATTTTGTGCTCCTAAGCTAAATGTAGAATTCTTAAATTGATCATGAAGCGGGATAATATTTACTGCAGGAGGACATATAATTTTTTCTACGTTTTTAGCCATATTACAATATGAAAAAATTTTTATTACTAGATCTAATGCTGCGTTGAAATCATTATGCATTTTCCAGTTTGCAATTACTGTAGATATATATGATTTATTCTTCATAATAATGCTGTTAAACCTGGTAATTCTTTACCCTCTAAAAATTCTAATGTTGCTCCACCGCCAGTAGATATGTGGGTGAAAAATTTTTCGGCAGAAGTTTTATGTATTATTTCAGCGGTTGAACCGCCCCCAATGAAAGTTTGTGCTTTCGCATTCTTCAATAATTCAATCAATTTTAATGTTCCATGGGAGAAATTGGCCCATTCAAAAACTCCTACGGGTCCATTCCAAATAATCATATCTGAGTATGAAATATAATCTGAAATTTTTTCAAAAGATTTTTCCGCAATATCTAAGATTTTTATATTCAAATTATCTTCTATGTTTTTCGTATTAATGATTTTGTATTTTGTATTTTCATTGAACTCATTTCCCGCTAAAACGTAATCTGGAATAATTATGTTTGCTTTACTTTTTATGACTATTTCTTGTGCAAATTCATGGTCTGGATGATTTTTTTGAACAAAAGCGGAAATCATACCTCCTCCTATGAGAATAAAATCTAGTTTTTTTGATAGGTTATTTATCAACTGTATTTTATCAGAGACTTTTGCTCCGCCTACGATAGCTAATTTTTTTGAATATTTCTTTGAAAATAATTTGTTCAAAGCATTGATTTCTTTTTCAATAAGAAACCCTGCATAACTTGGTAGAAATTTTGTTATTCCATAAGTTGATGCATGTTTTCTATGGCTACTAGCAAAAGCATCATTTATATAAATATCTGCAAATTTACTTAGTTCATTAGATAAAACTTCAGAATTCAACTCTTCTCTGTTATCGAAACGTATATTTTCAAGCATATATATATTAGAACTTTTGAATTGGTCTGTGGTGAGATTATCAAAGGGTAAATTGATCATTTTAATTTCTATATTTTCAAGAAATTCACTCAATCTTAAGGCAATAGGCTGAAGAGATAAATCCTTATTGTAAGAACCTTTAGGTCTACCTAAATGGGAGCAAATAATTATTTTGTTATTATTTTTTATCAAATGTTTTATTGTAGGTATAACACTTGTTATTTTTGAATCGTCTCTAATTTTACCATTAGTCATTGGTACATTTAAATCAACTCTTAGAAAAATATTTTTATCGTATATTTCTGATTGGGATAATGTTTTCATGCGCTATTATTTAGTTGATATTTTCAATGATGTCTGAGATTAGTTTTTTTTGATTGGTTTGAAAAAATGAATTTTTAATAGTGTTTATTAGTTGATTTTTTTGGTTAGAAATATAAGTCTCTGCAAATTCTACACTTTTAGTTTCTTCAACAATATTTTTTATTTCCTTAAGATCTGAATCTTCTAAAACTCTTTTCATAAATATTTCACCCATTTTTCTTCTTATTGAAGGTGTGCCATTTTCAATTGCATGAGATGTAATAATAGACTTTTTTTTAGACTGAAGTTTTCCTAAATCAGTATCGTTAATTTGATTATTTTTATTATCCAGAAAGAATTTTAAGTCATTACTTAATATTAGGCATTTTCCAATTTCTATTCCAGCGTACTTTAGGGTATTAATATTTTTTTTATCGGTAATATTACCTATTCCAGCTAATGCGATTGTGCATCCGTATAAATTTGATTGTTTCTCAACAGATTTTAAAATTTCATCAACTGTTACATTAGCTCTTTCTTGAAAAGAATTTTCTAGATAATCTCCTTCACATACAGAAAGAATACATTCATCTAAAATTTTTAAAGCATGTAGTATTTTATCTTTAGATAAATTATTCTTATCGAAATTTTCCTGTTCAAATATAGCAACTCTAGCCATAGCATGAACACCATCTCCTGTATTTATTGCTTGAGCTGGACCCCATACCCACCATATAGATTCACGGTTATTTCTACTAGTATTTGCATATTTTACATCTTCATGAATCTGGAGGAAATTAGATAGTAACTCACTTGAAACTGCTAACGATATTGGTGGCGTTTTATCTTCATCAATACATCTTGAAAATCTTAGTAAAAGGTTACCTATACTCCTATTTGGTAATTTAGATTGCTCTAAGTCACCGTTTCTATCTAACCAGCCCATGTGATAACTCATGATTTTATACATAGGTAGTTCTCTACTAAGAATAAATTTTTTCAGTGCTTCTTCAAGTAGATTTTTGTCGGTTTCTATATAATTACTATTTTTATCCAAGATTACTCTCTTTCATTAAAATTATTATATATATTTTAATTGATTAAAATCTCAGGCAAATGTTTGTTAATAGCTTCCTTTTTGATAGCTCCTAGTCTTAATATTTTAATTGAATTATTATTTATTTCGACTACGGTACTCGGGGCAGTTTCAATTCCACAGGGTTCTTCAAGTACAAAGTCTACAAGTTTTGAATAATTTTTCTTAATAAAATTATAGTTTTTACTAGGCTCCATTCCTGATATATTACAACTAGTACCGGAAATGGGTAAATTAGTTTCTTTTATTACCTGTAAACATACTTTGTGGCTAGGTATTCTTATTCCAACTTTCTTGGATTTAGATTTTACAATTTCTGGTATATTTTCATTTGCATCAACAACTACCGTCAATGGACCAGGCCAAAACTTTTCAGTTAATTTAAAAAATAAATCCGATAAATTTTTAGAGATATCTTTAGCCATATCTTGACTGGAAATCAAAAGTGGTATTGGAGATGAATAGTCTCTGCCTTTAGCGTAATATATTTTTTCTATGGCTTTAGGGCTTAGCCCATTAGCGCTAAGTGCGAAATAAGTATCAGTAGGTACTGCTACTAGTTTTTCTTCAATTATATATTTTATTGCCTGATTGATTTTTGATTGCATATAATAACTATAAATTAAATTAATTTGATTTTTAATAAAAAAAAACAAATAATAATATATATGTTTAATTTATTTCAAATAATAGAAGCAAAAAAGGAAAAAGAAATACAACTTTGTGTCGATATTAGAAAAGAAGTTTTTATTAGCGAGCAGGGAGTTGATCCTCGAATAGAGATAGATAATTTAGATTATAAATGCGAACACATACTTGCTTTTTATAAAAATCAACCTGTAGCAACTGCAAGATTACAAAAAATCTCTGAAGAAAAATACAAAGTAGGTAGGATGGCTGTGAGGCAAAAACATAGAAGGTATGGAATTGGAAGTAAAATACTTCAATTTATCGAAAATCATCTTAAGAAAAAGCAAATAAAATTAGTTGAATTAAATGCACAAAAATACGTAGAAAAATTCTATTTGAAAAACGGATACTTTACAGTTGGGGATGAATTTTTGGAAGCAGATATTTTACACATAAAGATGCAAAAAAATATTATTTCGTCATTGTAAGATTTTTTTTTACTAGGGAAATGATAATTTATATAAATGAAACAAGAAAAAAATCACAAAGATAATCTACGTATATCAACTTCAGATGATATTGAGTTAGCTACATATCTAGAAATTGCTAAATCTCAAACCCTTAATGGTAATAGCCCAGAAATTGATTCGAAAAATCAGACGATTGTAATTTTAGATTTTGGGTCTCAATACTCAAGGCTTATAGCAAGGAGAGTAAGAGAACTAAATACTTTTTGCGAAATCATAAATTTTGATTCAGATCCTTCGATAATGAATGAACAAAATGTTATAGGATTTATCTTCTCAGGTGGACCTAATAGTGTTTATGATAAAAATGCACCCCTAGCTCCAAATTGGGTTTATGCATCAAATAAGCCCATATTAGGAATATGTTATGGTATGCAAATAATTGCGCATCAACTTGGTGGAGGCGTGATTCCTGGGCAAAAAAGAGAGTATGGTCACACTGTAATACATAAAAATAAAAGTAGTAAGATTCTTGATGAAATTGATGATGATCTAACAGTGTGGATGAGTCATGGAGACAGAATAGAATCTAAGCCAATAGGCTTTGAAACTATAGCTTTTAGTGATAATTCCCCAGATGCTATTATTTCAGATGAGAATAAGAAGTATTATGGTCTTCAGTTTCATCCAGAAGTAGTTCACACTCCTACTGGAACTAAAATATTAGAAAACTTTATATTTAAAATTTGCAACTCCAGTGGCAATTGGACATCTAAAAATTTTGTATCACAAACTATTAAAAATATTAGACAAAGGATAGGAAACGATAAGGTGATTTGTGCTTTATCTGGAGGTGTAGATTCTACTGTTACTGCAGCTTTGATTCATAAGGCAATTGGAGAAAATCTAACATGTATATTTGTAGATAATGGGCTAATGAGAAAAGGTGAAGTAGAAAGAATTAGAGATATTTTTACGAAAGATATTGGTGCTAAAGTGATTTTTTATGATGGGAAAAAAAGGTTTTTGAAATCTTTGAAAAATATTATAGATCCAGAAGAAAAAAGAAAAATTATAGGAGCTGAATTTATTAATATTTTTGAAGAAGTAGCTGAAGAAATAGGTACTATAGGCTATCTTGCGCAAGGCACCTTATACCCTGATGTAATAGAGTCTACAAGTAATGAAACAGGCCAAGCTCACAAAATTAAGACTCATCATAATGTTGGTGGTTTACCAGAAAAAATGAAATTTAAATTGATTGAACCACTTAGATATTTATTTAAAGATGAGGTAAGGTTGGCTGGAATTGAATTAGGATTATCTAAACAAAATGTTTATAGACAACCTTTTCCTGGGCCAGGACTAGCTATTAGAATTATTGGAGAAATAACAGAAAAAAAGCTTGAAATCCTCAGAGATTCAGATTGGATTATTGTGAACGAAATAAAATCTGCAGGTTTATATGAAAAAGTATGGCAATCTTTTGCAGTTCTAACAAATACTCAGACAGTTGGAGTTATGGGCGACAAAAGAACATATCAATACGTAGTAGCAATTAGGTCAGTGGATAGTCAAGATGCAATGACTGCTGATTGGAGTAAATTACCATACGATCTATTAGGAAAAATTTCAAACCGAATCGTTAATGAGGTAAATGATGTGAACAGAGTTGTATATGATGTTACAAGTAAACCACCTGGAACAATAGAGTGGGAATAAGTAATAAAAATATTTCTTTTTCAGTTAAGTCTATTGATCACATAGTTCTTACAGTTCAAAACATAGACAAAACAGTATATTTTTACAAGGATGTTCTTAACATGAAATTACGTTTTTATACTGCTAAAAACGATAATACAAAACGAATTTCTTTTGCTTTTGGAAACCAAAAAATTAATATTCATTCAGTTGACAATAAACATAAACCTCATGCAAAAAAGCCAACTTCAGGCTCTAGTGATATATGCTTTTTGTCTAATACCTCTGTAAACGATTGGATTGATTATTTGATTGGTAATGGAATTGAATTAGAAGATGGACCAGTAAAAAGAAATGGTGCAGAAAGTGAAATTTTATCAATTTATATAAGAGATCCAGATGGTAATTTAATAGAAATTTCTCAGGAGATGTAAATGAGTCATAGAAAATATAATATTCTTATTTTAGGTTCAGGTGGGCGAGAACATGCCTTAGTGAAAAAAATTTCTAGCAGTAAAAATGTTTATAAAACTTTTGTTTGTCCCGGTAATGGAGGCACTTCAAATCCTAAATTTAATATTTTTAATATAAAAATTAATTTATCAAATTTCGATGAATTGATTAATTTTGTTACTACTGAAAATATAGAACTTACCATCGTAGGTCCTGAACAACCTTTAGTTGATGGTATAGTAGATATGTTTAAGGAAAAAGGCTTAAATATTTTTGGTCCTACAAAGAATGCTTCAAGAATAGAAGGTTCAAAAATATGGGCATATAAACTCATGGAAAAATATAACATCCCATGTCCTAAATCTGAAGTTTTTGATCAGTCTAAATTGGCAAAAAAATACGTACGAAATTTCAACCCTAATGATTTAGTATTGAAGGTAGATGGTTTGGCTGGAGGAAAAGGAGTTATTCTTCCAAAGACAGAGGATGAAATTAATAAAACTATTGAAGCTATAATAGATAAAAAAATTTTTGGCTCACTTAATTCTAAACTTCTTATATCAGAAAGAATTTATGGTCCAGAAGTTAGTGTTTTTGCTTTCGTTGATGGTGGTAAATCTTCTGAATTGGCAGCTGTTTGTGATTATAAGCGGATTTTTGAAAATGATGAAGGTCCCAATACTGGTGGAGTTGGGGCATATTCTCCTCCAGAGTTTTGGGAGAGAAAATTGCAAAATAAAATAAAAGATGAAATTTTATACCCAACAATAAATGCCTTAGAATTAGAAAATTCTAGTTATTCAGGAGTGCTTTATATGGGTATTATGGTTACCAAAAATGGTCCAATGGTGATTGAGTATAACTGCAGATTTGGAGACCCGGAAACTCAGATTTTGATGTCTAAGCTTGATTCAGATTTATTGGAAATTTGTATGGATATTTCAAAAAAACATTTTGACCCAAATAAAGTTATTTGGAACAATAAAAATTTTTGCTTTGTTATGATGACTTCAAATGGTTATCCAGGTGATTATGAATCAGGTAAATTGATAAGTGGGTTAGAAAATGTAAAAGATTATAATATTATCCACTCTGGGACTAAAATATTAAACAGAGATATATTTACTAATGGAGGAAGAGTAATCGGTGTAGTGGGAGAAGGTGCAAGTATGATAGATGCAATAAATCAATCATATAAAGGTATAGGTAAAATTTATTTTAAAAATTCTTTTTATAGAAAAGATATTGGAAAAAGGGCTATAAATGAAAGTTAATTTATTTTATTGTAATTTGTAATGTAGATAATTAATAAGTGATAGAAAAACTATTGGAGAAAAAAATGATTCCTAGATATTCCCGTGATGAAATGGATAAAGTGTGGTCTGATGATAATATGTTTGATTTATGGCTTAAGATTGAAATTGCTGCTTCTGAAGCTTGGCATGAAAAAGGAGTTATTAATTCAAAAGATATAACAAACATTAGAAAAGCAAAGTTTAGTAGAAAAATTTATGAAAAAATTTTTTCTGAAACTAAGCATGATATTGTTTCATTTACCCGTTCTGTTGGTGAATCCTTAGGCGATGAAAAAAGATGGATTCACCATGGTCTTACATCTAATGACATTAAAGACACTGCACTGAGTCTTCAATTGTTTCAATCCACAGAAATAATCCTTAATCTTATTGATAATCTCCTAAGTAACCTTAGAAAAAGAGCGATTGAATTTAAGAATACCCCTTGTATAGGAAGATCTCATGGGATTCATGCAGAACCGATGAGTTTCGGATTAAAGTTAGCTCTTTGGTATGCTGAGTTTGAAAGACACAAACTTCGATTAGAATCAGTAAAAGATAGAGTTTCTGTAGGCATGCTTTCTGGTCCGGTAGGAAATTTTTCCTCAATTCCACCAGATATTGAAGAAAAAGTATGTAAAAAGCTTGGTCTTTCTATAGATCCAATAACAAATCAAGTAATACAAAGAGATAGGCACGCAGAGTATGTTCAAGTTTTAGCATTAATTGCAGCTTCATTAGAAAAAATTGCTACCGAGATACGAGGGTTACAACGCACAGAAGTAAGAGAATTAGAAGAACCATTTGGTACTCCAGGCTATGTAACTAAAGGATCATCTTCTATGCCTCATAAGAGAAATCCTGAATTATCAGAAAGAATTTGTGGATTATCTAGATTAATTAGGGGGCATTCAGTTACAGCTCTTGAAAATGTTTCGTTATGGCATGAAAGAGATATTTCTCATTCTTCTGCGGAAAGGCTAATATTACCTGACTCTTCAATTGGATTAGACTACATATTGCACCTGACAGTTGGAATAATCAAGGATATGGTTGTGTATCCTGATCGAATGCTCGAAAATCTTGAGTCAAACCGTGGATTAGTTTTTTCTCCAAGAGTAATGTTGAAATTAGTTGAAAATGGATTAGATAGAGACGAAGCATATGATATTGTCCAAAAACACTCTATGGACACTTGGGATAAAAATTTAGATTTCAGAAATTTGTTACTAAAAGATAAAAAAGTACTTTCAGTTATAGATAGCGATGAATTGAAGGGGTTATTTGATTATAATTTTTACTTAAAGCATGTAAATGAAATATATAAGCGTTTAGGGATAAGATAATTTTGGGTTCAATATTAGTAAAAACCAATCTTCCTAATCATCTTTATTCAGGAAAAGTTCGAGATACTTATTTTATTAATGATAAATATATGATTATGGTGTCAACAGATAGAATTTCAGCTTTTGATGTCGTAATGAATGAGGCTGTTCCCGGTAAAGGTGAAATTTTAAATTCAATGTCAACATTCTGGCTAGAAAAGACAAAACATATTATTCCTAATCACTTTTTAGGTAATATAGATGATGTAATAAATACTAAAGTTCTAGATATGGACTTATTCAAAAATCATATTAATAAAGATATAAAATCAAGATCGATGATTGTAAAAAAGGCTAAAAGGCTAGATATAGAATGTATAGTTCGTGGGTACATAGCTGGATCTGCATGGAGTGAATATAAAAATAATAGAACAATAAATGATAAACTTATAAACAAGAAACTTTCTCCAGCAGAAAAATTTGATTGTCCTATTTTTACTCCATCTACAAAAGCAGAAACTGGTCATGATATCCCATTATCGGAAAAAGAAGGGAAAAATTTAGTTGGTCATGAAATGTACGAGTTTTTAGAAAAAAAAAGTATAGAAATTTATAATTTTGCCCATGATTTTTCAAAAGAAAAAGGTATGATATTAGTTGATACTAAATTAGAATTTGGAATTTTAAATGATGAAGTTTTATTAATTGATGAGTTGTTGACTCCTGATTCAAGTAGGTACTGGGATCTAGATGACTATGTTGTGGGTAAATTTCCTCCAGCATTTGATAAGCAATTTTTGAGAGAATGGCTGTTAAATTCTAACTGGAATTTGACATACCCACCTCCGAAAATCCCTAATAAAATAATAAATGACACAAAAAAAAGATATTTGGAATCATATAAAAGACTTACTAGTTAGAAAAAAAAAATTTAGAAATAGGTAAAAATTAATGAAAGATAATAGAAAAGCTTCTACCCGTCCTCCTGAAAGACGCGGAATGTCTAAGGCTCAAATAAGAGAAGAAAGAAGGATAAGAAGTAAAAATAGAGCCCGTAAGAAAAGATCAATTCTTATGACTTTTGGTATTTTGTTAGCAGTACTCTTTATTGCTTCATTAGTAATGTCTCCTAATACTAATTCTAATGACTCTAACCCTAAAGGTATAAATACTTCTGGTCATTTACCAATAGATCCAAATGACGGAAGAAAAGAACTAGAAATTGGTGTAGGTTATCAGGGAGAATATTCAACTAATCCTCCAACTTCTGGTCCCCATTGGAATGGTCCTTCAACACCATTTGGAATACCTTCTCCAGCTCGTTGGGGGATTTATGATTATGAAATAATTCCCGAAATATTGATACAAAACCTTGAAATAGGAGGAATTGGTTTGCATTACTACTGTCCCGAAGAATGCCCAGAGATAGTTAGTGAACTAAGAGATATAATTCCTATTGATTCTTCTCAATATATTATGTCTCCTCATTCTTATATGCCAAAAACAATAGCTATTACTGCCTGGAGACATCATCTTTTACTGGATAATGTTGATATAGAAAAAATCAAGTTGTTTATAGACGAATATCAAGATAGAGGTCCTCAAACGATAAGGTATAATCTGTATTAATTATGTTTTTAGTAAAAGTACAAGTAAAACTAAAATCCACCGTTAATGATCCAGAAGGTCAGACAATTCTAGAGGCTCTTCACAGGTTAGAACACAAGCAAATAGATTCTCTTAGAACAGGTAAATATTTTGAGATAAATATAAATAGTGATGATGAAAAAGAAGTTTCAAAAATAGTGGAAAATGTTTGCAATAATATTATTACAAATCCTATTATTGAAACCTATAGTTACGAAATTATAAGTAAATAAATTATTTTGTAAGAGTGCCCTTACTACTTGGTATAATATTTGGGGATCTCGGATCAACTGAAGAAGCTTCTCTTAATGCCCTAGCGAAAGCCTTAAAAGCAGATTCAATTATATGATGTTCATTTTCACCTTTAAGAACATTTAGGTGCAAGCAAAATCTACCTTCAACAGCTAGAGTCTCAAAAAAATGTCTAGCCATATCAGTTGGAAATTCTCCAATATTATTAGGTAATAACATATCTACAACTGAATAACCTCGACCTGAAAGATCAATAACAACCTGTGATAATGATTCATCAAGAGGGCAAATTTTATTTGACATACGAATTATGCCTTTTCTATCTCCTAAAGCAGAATCAATTGCTCTTCCTAAAGCAATAGCAGTATCTTCAATAGTATGGTGAGTACCTGTTTCAAGATCTCCATTCGCAGAAATGTCCAAGTCTATTAGTCCGTGACTAGAAATCTGATTTAACATGTGTTTGAAAAATCCAAGAGGAGTGTCAATGTTAGATATACCTTTACCATCTAAATTTATTGATACAGATATATTACTTTCAGATGTTTCACGAGAAATTTTTGCTTTTCTATTAGTTGATTTATCCATTATATATTATTACTTTTTTCAATTTTACTTATCACACTTATTACTTTATCTGTTTGTTCAGGAGTACCGGCGCTTATTCTAATGCAATTTTCAAGCATTTTTTGATCAAATTTCCTTGTGAAAATACCCTCGGCAGCAAAAAAATCATAAATTTTTTGACTACTGAACTCAGAAAATTTACAAAGAACAAAATTAGCATGGGATGGAAAGGAAGTAACATTATTACAAGTTTTTACATATTCTTCTAGCCTTACCTTTTCATCCATGAGTTTTTTTACGTTTTCAAATAATTTATCCTTATACTTTAATGTTTGTATTACCGCTTTCTCTGCTGCAACATTTACATTATATGGTTGCTTAATATCCATAAGATGCTTAATAATTATTTCAGAACTAATTGCATATCCTACTCTTAGACCAGCTATACCAGCCCATTTACTAAAAGACCTAATAATAATTAAATTGCTATATTTATTTAATAGATGTGATAATGAAAAATTTGAGAATTCAAAGTACGTTTCGTCTAAGCATACTATTATACCTGTTTCAAGAAGCTCTATTATTTGTTCTTCTTTAGTTAAATTTCCTGTTGGATTATTAGGCGATGCTATAAAAATAACTTTTGTTTTATCGGTAATTTTAGATATTATTTTTTCTATATCTAATTCCCAGTTATTCTTTCTAGAAATTGAAATAATTGAAGAATTTGATAGTTTCGCTGCAAAATTATACATCCCAAAAGTAGGAATACAATCAATTACTTCATCCTTTTCATTAATAAACAATCTTAGTATAAGATCAATTATTTCATCGCCTCCAGCTCCCGCAATAATTAAATTATCTGGAAGGTGAACATATTCTGAAATGGCTTTTCGTAAGATTTTTTGTTCTGGGTCAGGATATTCGTGAAGTGAAATATCTTGAAGAGAATT
>CETH01443754.1_pt1 | contig 16400 bp, 8 predicted proteins | sample 361461 | NCBI WGS metagenome assembly CETH01 (sample SAMEA2622695, study PRJEB7988) | marine metagenome | isolation source: saline water (ENVO:00002010), including
TCGTCTTCTGCAGAACCCTGATGCCGAAAGAAGCACTATGGTTTATACCACTGATAATCTTGTACTACTCATTGAACGAGTCCTATCTGAAGTTCATTCCATAGAGCGAAGAGATCTATCAAAAATGTTTGAACGGTTCTTAACACTGCCTGATCGAAGAGACCTAGAGGATGTAGAGAATAGTCTTGAAGAGCAGGAAAAGATCAAGCCTTTAGGTAAAGAGGATCATGAAATGATAAGTAATTTCGTAACTGGCCTAAGCGTTGAAGATCAAAGCATACTTTGGTTTAAGCACCAAAATCTTCCTGACGAAGTCTTGTCAACGAGATTAGGTATTTCTCGCCCAACTGTAGCCAAACGGAAAAGAGATTTATTTTCGCGAATCGAAAACCAATTATTTAGAAACTTTGAAGAAGAGCAATACGAAGAAGTTATCTATGAAACTGTTGTGCGGATAACGGATCTTCAAGAGGAGCGTCAATCATGACTGAATCAACGGATTGGCTGAATGATGCTCTTAAGAGTTTCACGCCGATTCCACAAATGAACTCTAAAGGTATCCTTCCCGGCCAGATTCGGCTAGTCGAGGATTCAAAATCAGACTTCGCGCGACTTTGTGTTGTTTTTGAAGTCCACGCTGACAGTAATTATTGCGAAATTATGCTTATTCACCATGAAGAGGACATGGCAACTGCTGATGATCTAGTGATTTCAAATGACGTGACAGACCATTATCAAACGATGATTATTCAGACTGATTGTCACAGCGTTGTTTTTCTACTTCAATTAGGGGAATACCTTGATGAATTGACTCCGACGGAGATGGAATCAATTCGTTGTGTGAAAAGTGGGCGTCGTGTAGTTGAGCAAAATGTATACAGAGGTATGCCCATCGCTGGCCGTTTAGATTATCGATGGAGATTCAAAGCCAATGAAGGCGATATTATCCGCCTGCTTTCCAATGATTGTGTGGAGGCTCTGATCAAAGGAAAGGTGCAAACTTTCGTTGACCCAGGTGTTCTCTCGCCGGAGTTACTTCGGAAATTAGAGGATCCGATACCTGTACTTATCAATATAATTGAATCACTCTCAGGTAACGTAGCTTCAGACTCCTCTGTATTAAGTGAATTAGGTGCGCTTGATAGAGAGCAATGGGTTAACCTCAATCCAGCCATAGGTGATCAAGTATTTGATATGCTCCAATCCAAACTTTTAGAACAATCACTAGTTCCGTTAGGAGAAACTCAGTCTGTACCATGGAGTGAGAGCCGCAAAAGTGAAGCAGGACTGCTTCAAGTTCCTTTCGGGGCAAAAGTAATTACCGCTGCATTCACGAGGAATGTCAGCAAACAAGAAGCTATCAACGAGAGCGAAGTATACGGCTATGACCTGGTTGATGCACACTTAGTGGCTTAGGAGAAATTGCGATGAGTATTAACGATAGCTTTCAAGAGGGTTCTGGATTAGAAGATTGGGATGTTCCCGAAGAGAACGACCATCCCCAAGAGCTAATAAGCTTGCAGTTATCTAACTTTAAAGCAGTAAAAGAGCAGATCATTGATCTTAGCCCCTTAACTGTTATCGTTGGAGCTAACAGCGCTGGGAAAAGCTCGCTAATTCAAAGCATCCTATTGTTGTCCCAAGCAATGAACAAACCCGACGGGAAGCGCTTCGAGTTCAATGGAAATTTAGTCAATCTAGGCAGGTACGACGAAGTAAAGAACCATCATTCAAGTCCTGAAGATCCGATTCTGTTAGGTATGAGAACTCGATGGGATAATAGAATCCTTATCAATAATTTGGATGCTGATTTTTGGGAGGGGTCAGGGCGTAACGACCTTTTTAATTTTCATAAATTTACTGAAGGAGAAACTAATTTTTACCTGGATTGGACGATAGGCCTAACTTCATCTTCCCAATTTAGTAACGAAGGAGCAGCTGAAATAGATGCTGCATACGTGCATTTATGGGAGGCTGAGAAATTTGCTGAAGCGATATTTGAATCCCCCATCCTCGTGAAATCAAGCATTATTGAAGGCAGGTTTTTTGAGATAGCGACTTCTCCTCAAAACCTTATCCATCTTCAACTTGATGATTCGAAGAGAGGGTCCCATGGTGGTCGACTGTACGTAGATAACTCATCAATCTTAGATATGTCTCCCGCATGGGAAAATAACGATTTGGAATCGAGGTTGGTAGGGGCATCGTACATTAGGCCAGGACATATGAAATTAATTCCTGACATGGTTAAATTGACTGGAGGCTTTCCACATGCTGTAGGTTTCATCCGCCCATTGAAATTAGATAACGCGATAAGTGAACTAATAGCGGAAGTTCTTTCTCTCGCCGAAACCTATCCGGATTCTTACCCAGAACTTGAACCGTACGATCCAACTCCTTGGCCTCCGGATGACTTTTGGGACGCTCCTGAAAATAGATCATCCTACACAGAAGACTCACAGCATGACAGTACTATGCGCCTCATTGTCGACATCTTGTACAGAGTTGTTATTGACAATGAAAGCTTTACTGAAATCTGGGAAAACGAAATACTTGATGAGTCATCAGGTATGGAAGGAAGTCATCCCTACACCAAAGTCGAGGACATAGCCAGAGCTATCGGGTGGTACCAGGAGATGTTTTATCACTTCATCCTTCAACGATGCGAGAACTATCCGGACATGTTGAAGAGTGAAATAGACACCCCTGAAAAGAATAAAGTAATGCCTGGTATCAAATTACTTGATCCTCTCCATTTCCACCTTCGGCACCTTCTTACCAATCGCGTAAAGTATCTAGGTCCGCTAAGAGCTAGCCCTGATGGTAACTTTGAACATGAAATACGTCCCAACGATTTAGGCAAAAGAGGTGAATACTCCGCAGCTATTCTTCAAAGATACCTCTCGGAGGATAAGACAGTTCTCGTCCCTTTACCGTTTGATAATAGAACGCAGGAGGTTTCCTTTAGTAATGCCTTAAGTCAGTGGCTTAATGCGTTTGGGATAGCAAGTGATGTTGTGCCTGTAGATCGCGGTAGAGGCGGTTATGGAATATCTGTAGCTGCTCTAGGAGATTATGATGAAACTGGAGAGCGCTCTGCGGAACAAGCGGTTGATTTAACTGCGGTGGGAGTAGGAGTTAGTCAAGCATTACCAGTTATTCTTCAATGCCTGATAAGTAAACCTAAAGATATTCTCCTTTTTGAGCAACCTGAGTTGCATCTGCATCCTGCGCTTCAGAATACCATGGCAGATTTCATGCTTGCAATGACAAATGCTGGACGCCAGATAATCGTTGAGACTCATAGTGAACATTTTGTTAATAGGCTACGAACCGTTATTGCTGAAGATTCAAAAGATCAGAAAAGCAAACTCGTTAAATTATTATTCGCCGAGAAGAAAAGCAACAAAGGAACCGAGTATCGAACGTCCGATGTGAATGCTTTCGGAGGGTTAGATGCAGATTGGCCTAAAGGGTTTCTTGATATTAGTGGGAATACAGCCAACGAACTTATTCAAGCTAGCTTGCAAAAACAGCAAAACAAATCATTTGAAAGCGAAGAAGCATTCCAGATAGAGAACTTTCTTAAAATAAACTTCTCACCACATGAAGGGGCCAAATACTCAAGTGGGCACACACTGCGAGCTACGAGATACTGGCGTAATGTACTGGTGAATGCTTTACGTTCTAAATATTCTAAATCTCCAGGCTTTAATAAAGATGATTTATCAAGACCCTTTAATATAGATGATTTGAATAGGGAATTTCCCTTGCTGCAGCAATTTGAAATGCGAATTCCTAAATCCTATGGGTTTAACCCTTTGGGAGAGATGCGCCACCAAGAATTATGGGATGAGTCTTTTAAGCCGATGTTCTTTGATAGTTCGGGTGATTATGAAGATCTATTTCTTATTCGTATGTATAAAGAAATTATAAGTGAAGCAGTAGGACCCAGCCTTGATGATCCACTCACGCAAGAGGATAAAAACTTTTTTATGGATGTAGCACAACGATGGTGGCAACTAGATGAGCTCGCTAATGGCTTCAGCCTTGAAAAAAGGGCTTCATACTATGAGCATGAAAATATTCAGACCAAATTTGATATTGAGGACGCAGTTCAACGATCAATGGATCAACGTATTCCGAGACTTCCTTTCAAAGAATTAGAAGATTGGGTCACTGAACACGTTTATGACCTAATTGAATCCGGTGAGGTGGAGATCAACGATCTTGACCTCGTGACGCGAGGAGTTGGTATTCATGCATTTCGAGGAGATACAGAAATCAAAAAAGTTACGATTGAAAGTATCCCTGACTTTAAATTCACTAATAGTGAAGGTGAAAAAGGCAGTTTTTCTATGGATTGGAAACTAGACATCACTGCGGAGGTTATACGTATCCCGCATCCCTCAGCAGGGTATGAAGGAACCGAATCAGAGGTATCCTATCTCAAACTTCAGGATCCCGGTTTACTTCGTCGCCTCCACCTTCTCGCAGCGCACGGACTGTTAATATTTGAACGTGCTGCAATAGTCACCGCCCTATCAGAAGATACGATTCCTAGCAGCAGCAGCACGTATGGAACCTGGATAGGGATTCCAACTGGAGTGATAAATAAACTTAGAAAAAACGGTATTACTACGATTGGTGATCTTTTATCCCTTAATGAATCGCAAATCAGACGTATACCCGGAATTGGAGACGCATCGTATCGCAAAATTGCAATATTTCGTCGTCAGCTCTGCGTAGGTGTTGAAGAAGAGTATCGGAACCTGAAAAGTCGGTTTGAGATACCGCTTGAACGTCCACTCTTATAAATCAGATAGAAATTCTTTTACAAAGTTTTCCCGAAGACACCTATTACAACTACTGAGATAGTTTATGAAAGAACTCAAAAATAGGAGGAGTGAGGGTGAGGAACGGCAAAGACATTAGTAAAAGTCTTTCAACGAAAGATATAGAGAATTATTTCAAAGAACTAATTCGCCTCTCCAAAGAAGCAGACAGACGGTTCTCAAAAGGTCAGAATATTCAAAGTCTTTCCTCATTAGCAGCGATTCCTGTAATACATAAATTACTTATTGAAGGATGTGCAGAAGAGCCTTGCAAGGACAAGTCTGTTAAATCTTCTCGGGATCACGGGGTTTACTTATAATGCGAGGCGTCAATTATCTACTAAAGAAATTTTCTAGCACAATAGGATATGGGATACTTCAAATGCCTTTAAATCCAAGCAGAGAAAAGGTTTTAAGCTTATGACAGCAAAGTCTTCGCCCGGTAATAGTCATATAGATGTTTTAAATCGCTATCAGCATTGGGAAACTCATGCAAAAAATCTTTTCTTTGAAAGCTCCAATCTGGAATTAGATGTATCCACGAAAGCGTCCGAGACTTTAGAGAATTTTGCGAAAGACCCAGACATCAATATCGTCATTCTTACCGGTGATGCGGGACATGGGAAAACTCACTTATGTGGGTCACTATTATCATCTTTAACAGGCGAGCCTCTTCAGAAGGCAGCTGAAACAATGAACGAAGGAAGTAACGGCATTGTTTTTATTGAAGAAATCCTTGCCGACGGGAAAAATCTTCGTTTCATAAAAGACTTAAGTGATGGTCAAATCGAAGATCTGCCAGCTCTTTTTGTTGAGATACTTCATGACGATGATTGTTTGACAGTGATGTGCGCCAATGACGGTATTCTCAGAAATACCTGTGAAGGTTCTGAAACTCTATCTCCGATAGTTGACTTGCTAAATGCAAGTGTTTTAGAAGGAAAAATGATGGAAGGGAAAGTCGCTCTTCTAAATTTGAATCATCAAAGCGTTGTATCAAATACTGCTGATGAAACTTTAGTCAGGAAAGTACTAAAACAATGGATTGATGATGATGAGAAATGGGCTGATTGCGAGGGATGCGGTGTTTCTGATCAATGCCCAATATTGGAGAATCGCAATGCTCTAAGTGAAGTTGGTGTGAATGAACTAAATCCAAGTGTTCAAAGCATTGAGATTCTTCTGAGGACCGTAGAGCAGCTAGGCATAACAATAACGATTAGAGACATGCTCTTCTATCTCTCCTACCTGATTACTGGGGGATTGGATTGTGAAAAAGTTCATGAGCTTGACGCCTTAAATGACGATCATAGTTGGCAATGGCGCTACCTATTCCATCAAATCGCATTTGCCAGTGAATTAGACGAAGAGAAGCGAGGGAAGTCAAATGTGTTATTTACTGTTCGGAAGTTGGACCCGGGACGTAGGGCAATTAGGAAAGTAGATGATGCTTTTAATGATGTCAGTAGTGAATATGGCAGATTCCCACCTGCAGCATTTCACCTTCGTAAAGATGGGGACGACGTTATAAAAGACCAAATGGAGTGCTGGCGCTTCCTCAGAAGAAAATATTTTTTTGATATCAAACCGGACGAAACTGAGGACCTTACCGCTGAGGTAAGAATGGGCATGAAATTTATTCCGGAATTTCAAAAAATAATCAACGAAGACAGCCCACTAGACAATGAGCAGATTCTTAAACGCTTAGTAGAGGGCTTAGAGGCAATTCAGGGAATTAATAGGGATGTGGGATTTAAATTTGTATTGGTGCATCCCGCCCTAGCGGGTCATCCCTCACCGGCAAAATTGATCCGTAAGGAAATGAGAACAAGGGACTTACGTCTTGTTCCTAGAAAATCTGCATGGAACGCTCAAAGGAAAGAATTTGATAAAGCGAATGATATTTCAACAGCTGTCGACTGGTCTGAGCGGGCAGTAACGATCGGATTTGATGGAGGTAAGTTTTCACATGAAAAGTCAATTACTTTATATCTCCACGAATTTGAGTATCTCATGGCCAGCGCAAAAGGCCTTCGGTCAGCTTTGTTCTTCGCTGCCGAAAAGGATAAGTTCTTAGGTCGCTTAGAGAAGATAGGTGATAGCGAAGAACAGAAAAGCGACGATATTCGCATTGCATATGAAAACAAAATTTTGGATTTTGAGCATAGTCAGTCGGGACAATTGCTAGGTGGTGGAAGCTAGTGACAGCAACAGAAAAGGCTAAGAAACCCCCAATTGTCGATCGCATGCAGTCAATGGTCACAAACCAACTTGCAAAAGAAACATTTGGGGCGAATTACCAAAAGGAAAATAAGGGCTTCTTGATCCCCTTACAACTCTTTGATGTTCTTTGGGGAATAAAGGAAGCAGGGCGAAGGTCAACAGAGATCCCTGGGGTCTTTGCAGAGTTGAATGAAGATACAAATATCAAATACATAAGGCGTAGTCATGACTTTGCACGACGTCTTATGAACGGAGATAACGATCTTAAACCTGAGCGGATCTCTGCAGCATTTGCAGAACCCGAAATACACAAAAAAATTATTCCGCAAGTATTAGAAGCATTGACAGTGCCGGACTTCTATTCAAGAAAGAAAAACGCACAGGCGAACACAAAATACTTCCAACCTTACTTAGGTCAACTCATTCACCATGATTTTGCTAGAAGAAAGAACCAAGGCCCAGAAAAAGATTACCTAAAACTCGAAGGCGTGTATTACCGTGGGGCTGGCTTAGTAGCCTACGACCTCTATAGAACAGACACAGTCCCAGAGAGGCGCGAAAAAATAAAAATAGGATTTGAAAAACTTGTGTATGAATCAGACAGCGATCCTCTCGGCCGATTAATGCAAAACTTACAAAATCATGATGCAGTTAAAGATATTGAACCTTATGAATTCAGAACACATTTTCATCTTGACAGTTTTAATCTTGAAACTCATCAAACGAAATGGGCAGAACTGCTTAGAGAAGGAACTCTTAAAATATTAACAAGCGAAGAAACAGGTCAAATTAAAAAAGTTGACCACCTAATGTTTTGGATCCCATTTTGCATAAGCAGACAAGCATTAATTCAAGCAGCGAAACTTACTGGAGAAACTGAACACAACCGGGTCGTAATTGATTTGGGTGTAAGCAAAAGATTGAAACGACTCTCACAGCAGAATCTCGCAACACATCAAAGCATTCTCCGAAGAGCGCCGATAGTTGCTGCCGAGAAGGCGTTAGAGAAAGGGAAATTATCAAACCAGAAGATAACCGAAGACGAAAAATTAATTTTGAAGAAAATTGCAGACCCAAACGACCCAGATTCAAAGACTCATTGGTTTCAAGGCACCGCTAGCAACACAGCTCAGTTCTATATTCAGACAATGGCTCACATTGGCGGTCTCAATCACAATACAGGACTCAGAAATTACACTTTTAAACAATTAGGCCTCTTAGAAGCAATTGTGTACGCAACCATAGAGGAGAATGAGGAAATAAACCTTGATGACTACTGCAAAAACATTTTGGGGCAAAAACTTGACCTTGTGATTGACAGTAATTCTGCTACAGACAAATTACGCACGTCAGTTGATACCAATGACTTCGAGAATAATAAGAAGGCCCTCTCGGATATGCTTCTCTCGCTTGGGTTACTGACCAACTATTCGGATGCTGTGAAAAAGGTTAGACGACGATGATCCCGGAAGCCTCACATATTATAGGAACGATAGTTGCTCGAAACATCGCTAATGAGATGCAAACAGATGACCCCGGCCTCTATTTGATAAAAAATTTCAGTGAAGAAATCTCAAAAGTAATTGCCCAAAAGCTAATTGACGACGAGACAAATGCATTGACAATTATTGCATCGGTCAAGCAAAAATCAGAGAAAATTAATTGGAAGCTTGATGCGCCTCACAAATTATTGGCGAAGCATGAAAAATTAACAAAGTACCGTAACGAAACAACAAAGTATCCCAGTGGATTAATTCTTATTGCCGTGGGCCCTATTGAGGATGGGGAAAGCCTTAAACAAGTCCCTACATTCACCGACCGGAAACTTTTGCTTGAAACCAATGAAAAATTCCCAGAGAGAATGCAAGAACTCGTCAAAGAAATCTGGAACCAAATTACGGATAAACCATTCCCTTCTTCCTTATCAGACGAAGCGCAGCAAATTTACGGATCATTCAGGGAAGGTAAGCCGTCCCTATCTGAATGGGTTATTTACCTTTTGGATGTTTGCAGCAAAATCGGAGCCAGCCGCCAATCAAATACTTCAAAGCAACAAGTGCGCGAAGCTTTGTGTTCATCACTGACCTTATTGAGTATGTTTCCTGACCAGCAATTGTTTATGAGTATTGATAAAAGAGTTTGGAGAAATCAAAATATTGCTGCCAAACTAAATCCATCTGGAAGAGAGTTGGTAACCGCATCTTCAAACATGGACGCTGGAGACAGACTTCTCCAAATTATTGAGAATGGGAAAGAGAAACTGCTCGACATAGATGGCAGTACTCTCAGTCCAAACAATAAAGAGGAAGTAACGCGAAAGATGAGAAATTGGGTGCAAGCAGTTGACCCATTTCATGACGAAGCTTTCACAGAGTTTGTTGATCTTCATTACTGGGAACAAGTGTTTAAAGAAGACGCAAAAAAACTTGGACTAGGAGACGAAATTAAACTCTTTCTTTCCGAGGAGTACCCTGAACGACTTCCAGAGTTAACTGAAGGCATAATTGATGGTCTGAATAATCCCAAAAACAAAAAGGAATACCACCAAAGTGCAACAGAACTTGTTGACACTGTCCCGCTAACTAACGAATTATCACTATTCCAAATTCTGGAGCAGTCAATTAGAAGAAAAGTAGAGAAGATCCTTAATTTCAGTCAAAGTACACAGGATCCTTTGGCACACATCCTTCAGTTCGCTATTGACTTTCAAAATGAACTTGAAGAAATAGGTGATTCTAGAGACCAAGAATTCAACGTGAAACTTGAACATTCAATACCAAGAGACAAATTAACAACAGGGCAATTTACATGCAGGTTATTCGCCTTGTTATATGGACAAACATTTGATTGGGTCTCTGAAAATATTGCTGCCCCAAAGGTAACCTTTTCTTTGAGTGATGACTTTTTTGAAGTAGATGAGACCGGTAGCAGGCTTCATGGACCATTTGACTATCTTGATGATGATTCTTCAAACGATGAAATCCCCGATAATCTCTGGGACTCAATAACACTCAATATCCTTGTAAACGGAGAGCAAAAAGAGCAGTTCACATGGAGCCCTGCAGATCTTTCATTATGCTCGATAGGCAGACTGATGTATAGCAACGTAAAGGGAGGAGAAATCGTTGTAAATTCGCTTGAAGATCTTGAAGATTATTCTCAAGAATCCAAGACACCACTTCCAACGCCTGCAGAGCTATCAACTTTTGCACTTCTAGAAGAGGTAATAAGCCATAGAGGTGAGACCTTTGAAAAATTTAAGGAAAGCGGAATCAGTTCTGAAGATATTTATGATCATGTGAAGTTTTACCTTCTGTGTCTAGAAAAGCTAACTGATAAGGGCGACCAAATCACAGCGGAGAATAAAAGTGACTTTTTATCTATCGCAACATCTGTCAGTGAGGATAAGAAATCAAGCGCAGTCCTTCCCACCCATCCAATAAAGCTAAGATGGTTTGGGGAACATCTTGCATTTTTGAAGAAGCAAATTAAAAGGGCTTTTGAGGGTGAGTTACATATCAATAAACAAAATCCTGATCTCTATCATAAATGGATAGCGGAATCGCGACCCCACCAACAGCCCCCGGCGATAACAATTCGTAGCGGAGAACGGCACATAGCTAACCGGGAAGTTGGGTTCGGGGACGAATATAAACAACTAACACCCGTAGGTGAAAAGCTTAAATGGTCAGGCGGGATAGGAAAACGTGGATCAGATCTGATAGCTAAGGGTATTAGTAGATATCTTAAGGAACACCCTCAAAAGCAAGACGGTCTTTCTTTGTTGATTCTCTCCCCATCTGGAGAGAAAAGCTTTACCAGAAATATTGTTGAAAGCGCCATGAAGACTATAGATAGAGAAGTTCCACTTGTAGTTCACGTCTTAGCTTCTTCAAACGACCATGCATACATATCAGAAGACCTTGAAATACTTGATGCAGGTCGAGATGATACAAACTTAGAACGCTCGGAGACATTTATGCCTCGTCGCCAAGTTCAGATTTACGATGAAAAGATATTCTTTGACGAAACAGATAAGGTCCAAGAGCTTGTGGGGGAGGTAGACATCGCAATTACCGCTGATATGTTTAGCGTTGACCTTAAACTAAACGAACAGACTCAATCCCAAAACCCGAATAGGTCATACAACCCACTTTTTGACAATCCTGTTCATCATCCGCTTGATGAAAAGAAGGTTCAGGCGCACGTATCACTTCTGCCTTATGAAAAGGATGAATTACTGCAGAATTGGTCGACACTGGTTGTTGAGGCGAGCAGAGGAGGAAGAGTAGATGAGGGCTCCCCAGAGAATACCGATTTCTGGAAGGCTGTTATAGCCCTTAGTCAGCAAGGAAAAAGATTTACAGAACTTCATAGTTATGCACATTGGGTAATCACAGTTGATCGTTTTATAAATCGGTCTCATATAGATGCGATTAATCTTGAAAAACCAAAAAATGTTGACTCAAAACACTTTGCGATCATAGATGTAAAAGAAAAAGTTGGAGAAAATCGGCTGTATACCCAGATAATAAGCTCATCGTCAGGGCGAGATTTTATTGAGAAGCGTTTTGCAGCAAAATTGCTTTCAGAGGATCTTCAGTTAATTGAGAACGAAGATGATGCAAAAGCAGCAGCAAAGTTCCTTTATGAAGCTGGTTGTGAAGCGGTTCCTAGCAAACTTCTTCAAGCATTGGGACAGGCTAACAATTTAAAAGAAATTATTGGAAGTGTGATGGCCCGCTCAATGGTTGAGAAGAATTTTCCGATCCCTGCATCAGAATCAGTGATAGAAATACACCTGAGTTTAGATGACGGGATAGATCACCTCATTCCGAAGTCCACAAGAGCTGATTTTCTACGAATACTAATTTTCCCGGAAGAAAAAAATATAGAGTTCTTAATTTGTGAAGCAAAATATGGAGACAACGTAAAATTAAAGAAAGCAGTTCAACAAGTCCAAACAACTGAAAAGCTTATCAAATCTGCCTTTACCGACGAAGAAAGTGACCACATTCCTAGCGATAAATTATTTTGGGTTCGGGAACTCAGTAATGCTGTGCAGCAACTTCCCTATAACTCGTCTCATAGGTTTGCGCTGATAAAACATCACGGAGAGAAAAAGATTTCAGCCAACCAACTCCGGAAACTAATCTTGGGAATGGCGGATGACGATCCTACTTTGCAAAGAACTAAAGTTGAAGGAGCAGTCTTTGTTACTCAACCTACAGATACGGAAAAGGAAACCTTTGAAGAATTTGCAGTTCCTGTCTATGTAGCGAATGCAAAGAAGATAGCAGAAATCCTAGGTATCGGTGAGCTATCAGGAAACTCTGAGGAGCAGCTCCGGGGTGTAACTGTAACCCCAGGTGACCGAAATCCAATTTACGGGAAAGAGTGGACTGAAAAGGAAATATCTATAGCTGTCGAAATCTATCTTATGATGTGGGAGAAACAGCAGTCTGGCGAATCAGTTGAATCAAAGAAGGAAGCCCTAGCTTTAGTTAGGGTACAGACAGGTCGCACTAAGGGAAGTGTTGAAAGGAAAATGTGCAATCTTTCATTTGGGATGAAAGAGCTCGGGTTTGATTTTGTAGATGGATGGAAACCTCTCCCACACGCAAGCAAGTTGGAGTCTCCAATCCTCTTCAAACAGTTACAAGCCGAAGGTCACCTGCCAGAAACCCAAAAGTATGAGCCTGCAGAAGAAGAAGCCAAGGTGCGTGTTTACGAACTAGCTAGAGAATTGGATATAACGAACAAAGAAGTAGTAGGCATATGCGAAGATCTAGGCCTAGATGCCAAAAGTCATTCTTCGTCTCTTCTAGAGTCGCAAGCAAATCAAGTTCGCAAAAAGTTCAAAAGTACATCTTTGGATGAATCGCCATCAAATCAAGGAAGCGATGAGGAAACATTAGCAAAAGACACTCCAGTTTCATTGAAAAAAGGTATGACGCAGGAAGAATTGCAGATGTCTTACCAAATCTTGTTAAATCTGCTTGATGAAAATGCTGAAATACCAAAAATGGAGATGGATGAACCACCATATAAAGAGGGGCCAGCCTTCTATAGGATGCGTGTAGAACTCGCTGAAGGTTCAACAGTCAGTGATGTAACAAGGAACACAGATGAGTTGAAGGTCCGGTTACGACTTGAACAGGGAAAAGAAATTAGGTCTTTTATAGATAAAGGCCATATAGTTTTCGAGGTTCCTAAGCTTGATACACAGCGATACTGGATAGATGCCCACGAGTTATGGGCGAAATCAGATTGGGAACACGGTGATTTGTTTGCTCCGATAGGAGAAGACATAGAGGGTAACCCTATAGGTATCAATTTTTCTGACTCAGCTACTGCCCATCTCCTCATCGCAGGTTCTACAGGAAGCGGGAAATCGGTAGCTCTTGAAACAATCCTCTACGGGCTCTGCCAAAAGAACGATAGAAATAGTCTTCGTCTTCATCTGATAGACCCCAAAGGCGTAGAGTTAGTGCGGCTCGAAGATGATCCAAAAACAAAGAGCTTCGTAGAAGGCCAGGTAGGCTACGATGCCCAGGACGCAATCAATGTCCTCTCAAATTTAGTAGATGAAATGGAAAGACGTTATAGAAGTCTTTTCAGAGCAGTTAGAGCTTCATCACTCCAAGAATATAACAAAAAAGTTTCTCCAAGTGACGCCCAGCCCTGGCATGTAGTAGTCCTTGACGAATACAACGACCTGGTGAACGAAAAAGAGGACAAAGAAACAATCAAAAAACACCTAGTACGACTAGCCCAAAAGGGCCGAGCTGCAGGAATTCACGTTATTGTCGCAACACAACGACCTGACGCAACCGTAATAGACGGAGTAATCCGAACAAACCTACCAGCGGCTCTCGCACTAGCCACAAGCCGAGCAATAGACAGCAGAGTCATCTTAGATGAAAACGGAGCCGAAGCATTATGTGCCCCAGGCGAAGCCTTATTCAGCTCAGGAGGCGGCAAGCTTGAACGCATACAAGTCGCACAGGTCAAAGACGAATCCTGAGATGAGACTATGAATAGTCCCACTCAAACTCCAGAGCATAATGAAACATAGATTCTCTACAGATGTTGAGCCTCTAACGGAAAAAGAACTACGGCAACAAGCAAGAGCAAACATAATTGAACAATTAAAGAGCGAAAAAGATTTCTTAATCTCCGAAAATGAGAATGATATTGAAGCTGACTATGGGCACCTCATTGATGAAGAAACAGAACGCCTATCATCACTCCAAATAGATGGGGTTCCCTTTAAGATTTCGCAAAAAATCTGGGAAGAAAAAGAACGCAAAGCTCAAGCTAGAAAAAAAGAAGCAGCACGCCAAGAACAAGCAAGACGCAATGCTGAACGTCAAGAAAAGATCAAAATACAAAGAGCAAACGCTATTGAAGAAGTAAAAGAAGAACATAGAAAAGAACGTGAACGCATTCAACAAATAGTCAACGAAAGAGGAATCACTAGAGTATGCCACTTCACTCGCTACAGCCATCTTAAATCAATCCAGACATACGGGATCCGCTCAACGCACTATCTCAAACTTAGAAAAGATATTGAATTTCAACAAAACGATCCAGGGCGGTTCGACAACGTTGAAGGCATTTCGTGCACTGTTCAATTTCCTAACGCTAAATTGCTAACAAAATGGATGAACTATACCTACTCAAACGAAGAGTGGGTAATTCTTTACATCAAACCAGATGTTCTCTGGCAAAACGGTCAGGTCAATAAATTTTTCCAAACTAACGCAGCAACATTCAGAGGCAGCCTGATGATGCAAGGCAGTAAAGGATTTGAATCTATGTTCTATAACGAATATCAGACATTGAATGGAACTGAGAAAAGAGATCAATCGTTGGCCCCGCATAGCACTTCAGACCCTCAGTCAGAAGTCATATTCGAGATCCCTATTCCTTGGGATCAAGTCCAAAGTATTGTCACACCAACTGAAGAAATCAAGAAGAAAACCTCTCAAAATTTTCCAGGTACGAAAGTTGTTCTTGACCCATATGCATTTGATCTGGGAACTACCGAAACGCGACGGCGACGGCGATAAGAGAAATTAGATGATAACTACTAAGAAATATGAAACTAAGTAAGCTTATGAAAGCTTAGATAATAACCAAAATGAACAAACGCAAAGATCACCATGGCAAGACGACCTATTTTTATCACTGAGAAAGTTGGGCCAATACTTGTTAGGGAGCAAGAAGTAGAGTTTGTCTTTTCAAATGGGTTCTCTCTTTCGCAAAAGCAAAAGAGCATTGAATCCCTCCACGAGGAGGCTTATGACTTATTGCAGTTAGAAGGTGAAATTCTTGAGGTCTCAACAAAATCAATTCAACCTATTGGAACACAACTCAGCGCTTTTAATCTTTCAATAACAACAGAAAGTTATGGTGAAATTCTTCTCGAGGCAGCATTTCAGGGATCAAAAGTTTTTGAAACCGTCGGGCAAGATACTGACTTATACAGAATTGGATCAGGAAGTGAAATAAAGAAAAGGATGAGGGAGAAAGCCGACGACAAGCTCATGATGTTTTCCTTTGATGGTGACGATTGGATGCTAGAGCCGAAAACAGCCTTCTATGATTGGATTTATCTGCAAGCACTAAAACAAAGGGATTCTCAAGGGGAGATTACAACTTCGCTAAAGAACTTTTCGGCATTCACAGATATTGAATTTAATCCGAAGCGTTCAATTAATTGCCAAGCTAGATCATGCGCCCTATTTGTTGCGCTACGCCACCGAAACATCCTTGACGAAGCCTTGGCCGATAAAGATTCATTTCTTCAAGTTCTTAAAGAGTTCGGTATAACTCCCGCACCACAACAAACTTCCTTCCCGGTTTAGACTTTGAAAGGGTAACTTCCTATGGCAACGACATGGACTCAGGATGCAGTCTCATTAGTAAATGCATTTCAAGCTGGGGAGCGCTCGCCTGTTGAAGAAACGCAAGCAACTTTTAAAGCGATTAAAGAGAGCTCTTTGAATGCTTTCTCATTTTTAGATGAAGACGGTGCTTTAGCAAGAGCTGAACAAGCCGATATTTCGCTTCCATTTGGTGGCGTTCCGATAGCTGTCAAGGAATTACATAATGTTGAAGGCTGGCCTGACACTAATGCTTCCTTAGTTTTTGATGATCGAGTCTCTCAATTTGATGGAACTATGATCCAACGCTTGAAGGCCGCTGGAGCTAATTTGATTGGCCTGACTACTGCGAGTGAGTTCGGCGGTCTCAATTGCTCAACGACCAAGCTGAATGGGATTACTACTAATCCTTGGAATCGTGAATTGACTCCAGGTGGTTCGTCTGGTGGTA
>CETH01019283.1_pt1 | contig 16396 bp, 18 predicted proteins | sample 361461 | NCBI WGS metagenome assembly CETH01 (sample SAMEA2622695, study PRJEB7988) | marine metagenome | isolation source: saline water (ENVO:00002010), including
GTCAAAAGCTAAATTTAATCTTTGCCCACGTAGCTGTTTTACTAACTATACTTATTTTAACTGCTCTTGTAGGAACAAGACTTCCAAAATCATTGGATGAAGGAGGATTGGGGCTTGTCAGGCTAATAATTATGATTGCGACTTGCTCTCTATCAATCATTATATTTATAAAGAGTTTCATTGAAGCAAGAAAAGATTAGCTTAGAGTTACTACTTCATTGTAAAAAGATAGATAAAAATAAATCAATCAATTCCTAAAATTTCTAGAGCGTCTCTATTAATTATTCCTTCAATTTCATTCTCAGGTATTTCTGGCAAGTTATAATCCTTAGAAAATTTAGATAAGTTTCTTAGATTAAAAATACTATCTTTTGGATTTGTCACTGGCCAATCTGAAGCAAATAGTATTTTTTGAGTACAACCCCATTCGTAGAATAATCGCATACCCTGCCAAAAAGAATATGGTCTATAAAACTGAGCTGAAATATCAGCCCATACATTCTTATGTTTTCTAACAACTGACAAACAATCTGTTTGCCAAGGATGTCCTAGGTGGGCTAAGACAATTTTTAGATCCGGAAAAGCCATTGCAATTTTATCCGTTGTTAAAGGATGTGTGTAAATAAGAGGTGCATCTGGCATAGGACTAGTCCCTTGATGAAAAATAACGGGAATATTATCCTCTTGTAATCTTGAAAAAAGATCGTAAGCAGATGGGCTATTAGGATCAAAATCTTGATAATTTGGTCCTAATTTTATTCCTTTAATTCCCAGATCTCCTAAACATCGATCATATTCTTCATTCCAATCACTAGCGTCTGGATGCAAACTCATAAATGGAATTATTTTTTCTGGATATTTTTTGGCAATGATTGATGCTACATCGTTTTGATTTAAACTTTCTCCCCAATCTTTACCAGCACCAAACAACTCTCCGAGATCTCTTTCTGTTTTAGGTCTTGGAGCAATTCCAAATAATATCGATTTATCGACTACTTCCATATCACACATATAATCTTCAACACTGTTAGTTAGCTTAATAGGATCTCCAGACCTCATCATTTCTTCAGTTACTATTTCGTTCTTTGGAACAGCTTTCTGATGTGTAGGAAGATGTGTATGTACGTCTACAATCATGATTCTTTAAGTTATTAATTTTTCTTGTAGGCAAATTATATATAAGTTTTTAGATTTTTGTAACTAACAATGTAAAATAAGGAATATTTTTAAACAAATACAAATTATAATTTATGATTATTACATTAAATATTTATAGGTAGGGGAATTATGAAAAGCTATGTTATTGATTTAGAATGCACTTACCCAGGGTGTGATGAAAGATACTCTATTGATGAGATAAATAAATTATGCCTTAAGTGTGGAAGAGTTTTATATGCAAGATATGACATTGAAGAGGCAAAGAAAAACTTTAGAAAAGAAGATTTGGTAAACAGAGACCCCAATATGTGGAGATATTTCGAAATGATGCCAATAAAAGATTCTGAGAATGTAATTTGCTTAGGTGAAGGTTTTACTCCTATTTTTAAAGCAAAAAATCTTGGTGAAGTTGAAGGATATTCAAATTTGTATATTAAAGATGAGGGATTAAACCCTACAGGTTCTTTTAAGGCAAGAGGATTATCGGCAGCACTATCAAAAGCAAAAGAATTGGGAATCAAGAAAGTTACTATGCCTTCAGCTGGAAATGCAGCAGGAGCAATGGCTGCTTATGCTGCGGCAGGGAACTTGGAAGCTCATGTATTTATGCCTAAAGATGCACCAGTGATGAATCAAAAAGAATCAATTCTCGCAGGTGCTTCCTTGAATTTGATAGATGGATTGATAAATGATGCAGGTAGAATATCAAATGAGTTTGCAGATAAAGAAAACTTGTTTGATGTTTCAACTTTAAAAGAGCCTTATAGACAAGAAGGCAAAAAAACCATGGGTTATGAAATTGCTGAACAGTTTGATTGGGAATTGCCAGATTCTATTGTATACCCTACAGGCGGAGGAACAGGTATAGTAGGAATGTGGAAAGCTTTTAATGAGATGGAGTCTATGGGTTGGATAGGATCTAAAAGACCCAAAATGTTTACCGTGCAGGCTACCGGTTGTGCTCCAATTGTTAAAGCGTTTGAGGAAAACACTCAACATGCAGAATTATGGGAAAATGCATCTACCAAAGCTGCAGGAATGAGAGTACCAGTAGCTGTCGGAGATTATTTGATATTGGAAGCTCTTAGAGATAGCGGAGGAGGAGTCGCAGCTATTGAAGATGAAGACATGATAGAAAATATGAAATTAATTGCAAGCAAACAAGGAATTCTTCCCGCTCCGGAAGGTGCTGCTACATATGTGGGCTTAAATAAATTAGTAAGTGAAAGAAAAATAGATAAAGATGAGAAAATTTTATTAATGAATACAGGTTCTGTGTTTAAATATTTTGAATTAATGTAAAAAATACCTGTATTTTATTGACTTAAGATTCACAATCTGTGATACTTTTCACTAGATAATTAAGTGAGGTTTAAATGGATCCACTTGCTATAACTCAGCAAGATTATGCAGAATTGCATTTGATAGTTAATAATGTGTGGCTAATGTTAGCTTGTGCGTTCTCTTTTTCAGGGAATATGTTAATTGCCCACGCCATTATTCCATCACTTTTGGAATCTGGATCAGTAAGTAAAAGTTGGAATAAGTTTAGAATCCCTTTTTATTTTCTAGGATTTGTGTCAGCTTGTGCTTACATTGGAATAGCTGTTTATTCAATAATAATTGGCGACGTTATTAGTAATTTTTGGAATGATTATTGGATCTAATCATTTAAAGGAAGATTTTTGATACCAGGAGATTTTAGAGTACCCAAGATAAGTAGGAAATTATTAATAATTTCTGGTGTCGGAGGTTTGGTAACTACAGTTGTTGTAATAGTAGTGGGATTGTTTGTGGGCTCAGCATGGTGGACACAGCCTTTATCCATATTTGGACTTGATGAAGGCCCGGATCAGCCTATTGCTTTTAAACATGCTCCACATGTTAAAGAACTAGGGATGAAATGTACTTATTGTCATAGATTTGGAACTGAAGGAGCAGCAGCAGCAGCAATTCCCCCAGTTGAGTTCTGTATGTCATGTCATCGAATTGTAGGTGATGATAAAGGGGAAATTAAAAAAATAAGAGATACATACGAAGGTGGTAAGCCAATAGATTGGGTTAGAGTGCACAGGTTGCCTGATCATGCAAAATTTTATCATCCACCGCATATAAAAAAATTATCAGAAAAAAACAATGTTGAAGCTAGTGAAGTTTGTTCTACATGTCATGGTGATGTTGCATCTATGAATAAAGTAAAACAAGTATCGCCTATGAAAATGGGATGGTGCGTTGATTGTCACAAAGCCAACGGAGCTTCAACTGATTGTACAACTTGTCATTATTAGGGCTATATAATTATGGATATAACTAGAAGAGAATTTTTAAAACTTATAGGAGGAGGTAGTGCAGGTGCTGTAATATTTAGCGCTTGTGGTGTTCCTGAAGAAGAGCTTTATTTTCAATCACCAAACAGACTTCCCGAAGACCAAGTTACTGGTATTGATAATTGGTATGCGACTTTGAGTTCAAATGGTGAAGGTATTGCTGTTCGAATAATGGAAGGTCGAGCTAAAAAAGTCGAAGGAAACACAGACTACCCAACTAATACAGGTGCACATAGTACATCAAGTGAAGCAGAGTTACAAATATTATATCACCCAGATAGAATACAAGCTCCTATGGTAAGGCAGGCTGGTACAAACAGAGGTGCTAATAAATGGGAAGAAATAAGTTGGTCTGATGCGTATAAGCGTATATCAGCTCAAATAGATAGCATAGGCCAGTCCAAAACAAGAATTATTTCAAAGCCATTACAAGGAAGAGTAGGGTCAGTTCTTGACTCGTTTGCGAATTCTCTAGGTAATAAGCCAACATATTATTCACAATTTGATGATAGTAATGTATTATCTGCTTTGGAAAAAATTACAGGTAGTTCAAATATGCCAAAATTTGACTTAGCAAATTCAGATCTGCTATTAAACTTTGGAATGGATTTCTTTAATTCCAATCATTCAGAGGCAATGTTCGGCAGATTATATGGTAAATTCAGAGATGCTCCAAGAGGTACAATGTATCAATTGGAATCACGATTGTCTTTGACAGGAAGTAATGCTGATCAATGGATATACTGTAATCCAGGCACACAAGGATTGATTGCTTCGTCAATTGCGTATTTATTGATTTCAAAAAATATGATTAACAATGAATATACCAAAAAAATTAACCTTAATGATTTGAAAAAATATTCACCGGATAAAGTTTCTGAAATAACCGGAGTCAGTGAAGATGATATAGAATATTTGGCGAAAAAATTATCTGAAGCAAAACACCCAATTATAATTGGTGGTGATGAAGCTTCGGCGTCAACTAACGGCTCGTCTAGCATTGAAGCCATATATTACCTTAATTATTTATTAGGTAATATTAACAAAGAAGGAGGATTGGTTTTAAACCCCGACTCTCCTCTGCCCGGGCTAAACAGCGCTAGATATGAAGGTAAATTTAAAGATACGTTAGAAATACTAGAAGATTCTAAATCAGACTCCGTAGGAGCTTTGATTTTAAATGATGTTGATTTAAATTATTATTTACCAAGCAGCGTTGATTTCAAATCAGTATTGAGTGAATTGGAATTAATTGTTTCATTAAATTCTTTTATTGACGATACGTCAAGATATGCAGATATTATTCTGCCAATTAATACTCAATTTGAGTCATGGGGTAACGGGATTCCTTCAGCTGGTCCGGGATATCAAGTTGTAGGATTTCAGCAACCTGTTGTTAAAAGTCAATTTTCACATAAAGGCCGATATTCAGGGACTCGGGATATGGGTGATATATTAATCCAATTGTCTGATGAGATGGGAATTCAAAATCAATATTCAGGTAAAAACATGAAAGACATTCTAATGGATGATGCAAAAATACTATGGAAGTTAAACAGAGGTTCAATTACTGCTATTGATTTCAAATCATTTTGGAACGGTATACTTTCAAGAGGTGGATGGTGGGATACAAAATCAGTTGTAAAATCTGTTTCTAAAGCTTCAATTAGTGCTTGGCCAAAAGTTGTCAAGCCAAAATATATTGGATCAACAAATAAAGATTCATTTTATTTAGTCCCTTTTAAAACTAAAGTTGGGGATGGAGATATAGCCAAAACTCCTTGGTTGCAAGGACTGACAGATACACTTACTACTATTGCATGGGAAACTTGGGTAGAAATTAATTATGATTTGGCAAAAAAAATGAATATTAAAGAAGGCGACATTATTGAAATATCAAATTCTGAAGGAAAAAGTATCAAAGCCGCAGCTTATCCTAATCCTGCGACTTCACCAGATGTTCTTGCTATACCTGTTGGTGGGGGACAGGAGACTGGTATGTATACAAAAGATGTAGGATCTAATGTTTATTCTATATTAAATACAAATATGGACAATGAAAGTGGAACTCATGCTTGGGCATCCATTAGAGTGAATATGAAAAATACAGGAATCAACAATCCTATACCTAAATTTGAAGGAAGATTTGAGGAACCAAAAAGAGATCCTCATCATCATGTAATAAAAATAACATCATCGGATAAAGATGATAAATACGATCATTAAGAATCAAGAGAGGATAGAATGAAACAAACAAAATGGGGAATGGTAGTAGATTTAGATAAATGTAATGGTTGCCAGGCTTGTGTTGTTGCCTGTCAATCTGAGAACAATATTCCGTTACAAAAAAAATCTGATTATGACGAAAATAGAATTATTCAATGGATTAGAGTGGAAAGATATTGGGAAGGATCGTTCCCAAATGCCAAAGCTAGATTTATACCGATTATGTGTCAACATTGTGATGAAGCCCCTTGTGAACCTGTATGTCCAGTTTATGCTTCTTATCACAATGACGAAGGGCTCAATGTTCAGGTATATAACAGATGCATTGGGACAAGATTTTGTGCAAACAACTGCCCATATCAAGTTAGATTCTTTAATTTCTGGGAAGCTGAATGGCCAGATTCTCTGAAAAATCAATTGAACCCTGATGTTACAGTCAGATCAAGAGGTATCATGGAAAAATGTACTTTTTGTATTCAGAGAATTAGAAGAACAAAACGAGATGCAAAAGTAAATGGATTTGAAATTGAAGATGGAGCAAGAGAAATAAATCCAGCTTGCGTTAATTCTTGTTCAACTCAAGCTTTGATTTTCGGTAACATGAATGATCCCGAAAGTAAAATTTCAAAAATTAAAGCAAAAGAAGAAAAGAAAGACGGAAGAGGTTATCATTTAATGGAACATTATGGTACATCTCCGAATGTCTTGTATTTAAAAAAAGTAGATAATACAAAAAAATCTCATTCTCACTAAAATAAAATATGAAAAAAGTAAAAAATAGTTTAATTTATCCTGAAAGAGTTATAGAGCGATCACTTGGAAAAGTTCCAGTATCCAAGGAATTGGTAGATATTCACAACCGTAAAAGATCCTCAACTTTCAAATTTTTTCTATATATAACTGGATTTTTTTCAATTATTGGTATTGTTGGTTTGGTTTTAAGGGTAATTGATGGATTCGATAACATGCCTGTATGGTCATATTATGTTACCTCAGCTATGTTTATTTTTACCACATTTATGGGCGCACCAATGCTTTCTATGGCAACAAAAGTTGCACGAGGCAACTGGAGAAGGCCTATATCTCGTATGTCAGAAATATTTTGTATTTCAGGTATGGCTGGATTGTTATTTTTTACGCCAATACTTTGGGTTCTTCCTAGTTTGGAAGACGGCAGAAAAACTTTATGGTTTTACGATCCGGGGAAAGTTCCAGCATATTCACCACATATGTGGACTATGTTTGCGGTAGTTGCTTTTGTACTTACTGGTCTTACTTTACTGTGGCTCAATGCAAGACCAGATTTTGCTATTTTACGTGATAAAGCAAAGGGTAAAAGTAAAGTATATAATTTTTTGGCAGCAGGATGGGTGGGAACAACACATCAATGGGGAGCTCTTAGAGATCGAGTAAGTGTATTAGGCATATTTTTCTTTATGTTATTAATTACAGTAAATTATTTTCTGGCATCTGATTTTCTAATGGCACTTATTCCAGGATGGGTAGATTCTCTATATCCTGCCACACAATCACACAATGCGATACAAGGTGGAGTAGCTATACTTACGATATCTATATTCATTATGTGGAAATGGGGTGGATATCAGAATTTTATTGGCCTTGATCAACTTTGGGGGTTAGGTAAATTATTATTTGGAATTTCATTACTATGGTTTTGGTTTTTCATTTCAAGTTTGATGGTATTGTGGTACGGTAAAAAACCTAACGAAAGAGATGTACTACAAATATTGATGTTTGGTCAGTATCTGCCTGTATTCATATTTACATTCTTGTTTGTATGTATAATACCTTTCTTTTGTTTAACCCTTGATTTTATTAGAAAATCATTTTATGGACCACCAATTATAGCAGTTAGCGTTCTTATTGGTAATTTTTTAGATAGATTTAGACATTATGGATCAGCTTATTCTCTTGATAGAACTATTGATCATGCCACTCATAGATTAGCAACGCTGCCTGATATTGCTATTCCAAACATCGTAGACTTAATGGTAATTTTTGGATCTATTTCATTACCAATTTTCTTGATTTTATTTATAACCAAATATGTTCCGGCTATTAGCATTTGGGAAAATAGAGAATATGTACTGTATGGTAGCCATGAAAAATATTATAAAACTGAAGTTTTAGTTGAAGGCAAGCCTTATTAGGGAGAATATATAAATGCAAGAACATCAACATTTATCAGATAAAGAAATAACCGACGATTTAGTTGCTCCAGTAATGAGATCAGACAGATGGTTTTGGTCTGTTGTTGGATTTCTTGGATTTTTAATGATAGTTGGTTTGTCCGGTTATGTTTATGAATTATACAGTGGCTTAGGTGTTACTAATGTTTCAAGACCGGTCTATTGGGGAGCATATATTACAAATTTTGTTTTCTGGATTGGAATTAGTCATGCCGGTATTATGGTTTCAGCAATATTAAGATTAACTCAAGCTGAATGGAGAAGACCAATTACAAGAGCTGCAGAGGTACTGACATTATTTTCATTGATTGCTGCTTTAAGTAATATTTTATTTCACGTTGGTCGTCCATGGAGAATATATTGGATTACACCATTACCTCCTGTTTTCATAGGATTTGACTTTGCAAGAGGTCTTTGGCCAAATGTAAGGTCACCGTTTGTTTGGGATCCTGTAGCTGTAGGTACATATCTACTAAGCACAATTTTGTTTATTTATACTTGTTTAATTCCAGATATTGCTCTTGTTAGAGACAAAGTCAAATCAGGTCCGGCAAAAATAATCTACAGTGTTCTTGCTCTTGGATTTAGAGGTACACCAAGACAATGGAAAGTACAAGCTGTTGCACCTATACTTTTATCTTCACTTGTATTACCAATTTTCGTTTCTGTTCACAGTATTGTGTCATGGGACTTTGCCGTTTCAATAGCAGTTGAAGGTTGGCATTCTACAATATTTGCTCCATATTTTATTATCGGAGCGATTCATTCTGGAGTATCTGGTGTTGTTACTTTAATGGCCGGATTGTTATGGTTATATAAATTAGATAAATATATTAAACCTGATCATTTTGATGCAGTCGGAAGATTGTTAGTTATAGTTGCAACCATATGGTTTTTGGCTTTGTTTCTTGAGTGGGTATATGCTTTATATCCTTTAGAAGATCCTGAAATAGCTCTAAGAAATATGCAAGTATTCCAGACACCATGGAGTTATTTAGGTTTAATATTTTTGCTAACAGGATTTATTATTCCTGTTGGTGCATGGTGCTTTAAGAGTGTCAGGAGAAGTCCAATGTGGATGTTTTTCACTACTATACTTGTGAATATAGGGATGTGGTTAGAAAGATTTTTAATTATTGTGCCGGGACTATCTCGAAGGACAGAATTAAGTTTTAACTGGGGATCTTATTCTCCAAGTCTTGTAGAGATGGGATTAGTTACATTCACTTTTGCTTTTGTTATTTGTGGTGTAATAGTATTTGCCAGAATTTTTCCTTTGATCCCACCTTTTGACCTTAAGGAAGGAATGAGATTTAGGCATGTAATTAAAGTTGGTAAAAAGAATATTTCAGCAGTTGTAAGGGAGTAAACAATGGCTAATAATAGTGTTTTAGGATTATTTATAGATGAAAATGATGCAGGAGATGCTTTGTCTGCATTAAGAAAAGCAAAGTATCAAGATAATGAATTTGAAATCATGACAGGTTCACCATACCCACACGGTACATTTGGTGAAGCGCACCCCAAGATTAAATTGCATAGGTTTCCAATTTTTGGCGCTGTTATAGGTTTTACTGTAGCTCTTATAATTACAGTAGGTACACAATTAGCTTATCCTTTAGTTACTGGAGGTAAACCAATTTTATCAATACCACCTATGCTAGTTATATTTTATGAAATGACACTTCTATTTGCTGTTATTGTAACTATTTTAGGTGCACTTTTTGAGTCTAGATTACCTAAAATATTTATGGGAGCTTATGATGAAAGAATAATGACAGAAGGCTATATCGGTGTTGTTGTCACTGTTCCAAAAGATAGAATTTCAAAAGCTGAGGATATATTAAAAAAATCAGGAGCTGAATCAACTAAAAGAGGATGGGAAGAATAAATATGTTTAAACATTTAGTACATACTATCAGATTTATATTACTTCCTCTGTTACTATTGTTTGCTGTTGCTTGTAGTGGAAATATTAAAACTGGAGAAGTTAAAATTTTAGGTGAAACTGCTACACTTAAAATGCCTGCAATTCCCGGATCTGGAAGTCATGCAATCGTTATATTTAGTGAAATGCATTACCAACCCTCTTATAAAAGCCAGGAAATTCCTAGAATAATGCCTCATCCTGAAGCAGTTCCTATGAATGGTAAAGAAATTTCAAGAACATCAGAAGAATATAAAGTTTTAAGTATTCCTAAATCTTATGATGATGATTCTCAAATACAAATTGGAAATTACTTGTATGCTGAAAATTGTGTGTTTTGTCATGGATCTAAGTTAGATGGTAATGGTCCCTATAGAGATTATCTCAATATAAAAAATTCAGAAGGCAAAGTTATAAATAAAGGAGCGAATCCTGCAAATTTGTTATCCGATAAAACTAAAAACTCTACTGATGGAGAGTTGTATGCATTCATATCTAAAGGATCCCGTACAGGATTAGCCCAATACGAACAAGGATTAGATATTAAATCTGGTATGCTTCCTTATGATTCTATATTGTCTGAACAAGAAAGATGGGCTTTAGTTTCATATTTACGTTCTATTCAAGGAGAATAAAATGTCCGATAAAAAATGTGATAATCCAAATTGTAAATGTGTTAATTGTTCGTGTGATCCATGTAACTGTTAATTTATTTTTATGAATTCATATAGCTCAAATAAGAGATTTTATGGATTAGATGCTTTAAGAGCAATAGCTATGTTGATGGGTATTGTTCTTCATTCTGCTTTACCGTATGTTTCTTTTAATATTCCAGATTGGCCGGCTGAAAAATCAAGTTCAGAACCTATTACTATAATTTTTCAATTTATTCATTTGTGGCGAATGCCTTTATTTTTTATTCTATCGGGTTTTTTTTCTAATTTATTAATAACTCGTAATGATTTGAGCTACTGGTGGAAAAATAGAATTTTAAGAGTATTATTCCCTTTAATTATATTTAGTCCATTAATGATGGCAACTCTCCCTTGGATTTGGATATTTGGCTATACTCGGACATTCGATTTTGTTTTATCCTCGGAAGGTTATCCCTACCACTTATGGTTTCTTTGGCATTTGGTAATATTTCTGGTTATTTCTGTAATTTTGAAATTATATTCTCTAATTTTTATTAAAATCTTAGTAGCCATAAAACTTAATATATTAATTAAGATATCATCCAATATTAATAATTATGTTTTGAAATTTTTATTTTACTCTAAAATTCCTATTCTTTTTATTTTGTTTATTTCATTTTTAAGCTTAGGCGAATCTGGAACCGAATTGGTAACGAATCCTTTACTATCAGGAATGTATTTTATATTTGGCTATCAGATATATAATTTTTACAATTTGCAAAATCTAGTTAAGTATTGGAAATATTATTTCCTAATAAGCATTTTTTCGTTTATATTGCATACTCTGATTGATACAGGAATATTTAATTTTGATTTTGAAGCACAGCCAATATATTGGATTCCTTTTATTTTAATCAAAAATTTGAATTCAGTGTTTTTTTCATTATTTTTAATAGGTTTTTTTGAATTAAAGTTTTCTCACTTAAATAATCAAATTAGAATTTTTTCTGACAGTGCATATTGGATATACTTAATTCACTTACCAATAGTTACTTTCATAACTTTTTTTATGTTTAGATACAATATTCCGATTGAATTAAAATTTATTATTTCAATATTATTCAGTTCAATAATTTCATATTTAAGTTATAAATATTTAGTTAGACCTACATATTTAGGTCTTTTACTAAATGGGAAAAAACAAAAATTTAATTGGAAAATTTTTGATGATTAAGCATGCTTGACCCAAATAGTTTTAGCAACATTAAGTGCAAGGTCTAAAGTTTTTTTATTTACTTTAATATTAATAATTCCTCTGGTATCAGATATCTCTTCTATAGTTATTTTTGAACCTGGAATTATATTATTTTTATGCAAAAATTCTACAAAGCTAGAATTTTCAGGAGGAATTGTAGAAATTTCATATGATTTGTTTATTGAGGCTTCAGAAAGTGGGATAAGTGGTTCCTTTTTTGTTTTTTTATTTCCTGGGATTTCTTGCCCGAAAGGATCTTTAGTAGGAAAATTTAATAATTTTTCAATAGCATTTTCAACATCTTGGGACATTGCGTGTTCAAGCATATGGGCTTCTCTAAAAACATTATGCAAATCAATTTTAAGAATTTCATAAATAAATTTACTTGCCAATCTAAATCTTTTTGTTTGTTCTTTGGCTGAAATTTTACCGTATTCAGTTAATAATATTTCATTATTTTTATTTTTAGTTATCAAATGGTCTCTAGTCATTCTTTTAAGCATCCCTGTAACAGTAGGTAAACTAGTACCAAGGTTTTCTGATGATGGTAGTAATTTAATATATTCTAATAAACTGCTAGCAGTTATTTTTTCTTTTTTTTCGTTAAGGTAATACATAGCGTACAAATAATTTTCAGCATTAGATGATAATTTTTTATGTACAAGGCAATTTATATTTTCCCATTTACGAATTTGTTTTTCTGTTGTCATAATATTTATTTTAATTCTATGATATTATTTTAAGTATAATTTATTTCACTAAATTCTAAAATGGTATTAATAAAAAATATCCTTCTTTGGGCATCTAAAAATGATTGGACATCTCAAAAATTGCCAAAATATAGATTTATACAAAAATCATTATCTCGATTTATGCCTGGTGAATCTTTATTGGAAGCTTTAGATGCATGCAATAATTTAGAAAATACCAATTATGGCACAATCATTACATATTTGGGAGAGAATGTTACTTCCGAAAACCAATCTGAAGGAGTAACAAATCATTATTTAAATGCGTTATCAGAGATTAAAAATAAATCTCTTGGCACATTAATATCAGTTAAATTAACTCAATTAGGTTTAGATTTTAGCAAAACCACTTGTATTACTAATATGAAAAAAATATTAGACAAGGCTAATGAATTAAATACAATTGTTTGGATAGATATGGAAGAATATAAATATATAGATAAAACTTTAGATATTTATAAATATTTATCAAATTATTACAGTAATATTGGAATCACTTTGCAATCTTATTTGTATAGAACAAATGATGACTTGCTTGAATTACTAGATTTTGCCCTGTATATAAGATTAGTAAAAGGAGCATATGTAGAAAGCGAATCTGTTTCAATAAAAGATAGAGATCTAGTTGATAATAATTATATTGATTTAGGTAAAATAATGTTAAATAAAAAAAAATTAAGTATAGGTTTCAAACCTTCATTTGCCACACATGATGATTTGATAATTCAAGAAATAGTTAATGAGGCCAATAAAAATGGAATAGACAACACCTTATATGAATTTAATATGTTATACGGAATTAGACCTAATTTGCAAAATGAAATATTAAAATCTAACCAAAATATAAAGATATTAATCAGCTATGGTGAGGAATGGTTTCCTTGGTATATGCGAAGGCTTGCTGAAAATCCTAAAAATTTATTTTTATTATTGAAATAATTATTTTAAAGCCATTGTTCAATTTTTTCTCTTGTTGCAACTTCGTAAAATTCAATTTCATATGAATCCACTAATTCTACAAGTTTAGGTGAATTTTCTCTTACTGAACTTGGTACTCCTGTAGAAACATTTGTTTCACCAAGGGTTTCTTGTGTCCATTCAGCGCATACAGTGATTCCTTTTCCTGGAGTTCCCCTTCCACCTATGTATACTGTTGCTTTGCTTCTATTTTGTTCATCTTCATATGCATTACATATTTTTGAAAGTAAATCTGCAACTTTCCATGTATTTGCTCGATTTCCTACCCTGCAAACTCTTCTAACTAAAAACATTTTACTCCTCTCTTTATTTATAAAAAAAGCATAACGAAGATTTATTTCGTTATGCTTTTTTTGTTTGTTACTTAATTAGTTAATCTTCTATTTCAACAATCATTTCTATTTCTACAGGAATATTACCTGGTAATGAGCCCATTCCAACAGCCGATCTTGCATGTTTACCTTTATCTCCAAACACTTCGACCATCAAATCTGAACACCCGTTAGCTACAGCAGGTTGATCTTGAAAATCAGTTGTACAATTTACCATTGTCAGTAATTTAACAATTCTTTTTACTTTATCTAAATCGCCAACTTGACCTTTAAGTCTTGCTATGCATCCAATCCCTGTGCTTTTAGCAGCTTCATATCCTTCCTCAGTTGTAAGGTCTTGCCCTACTTTCCCTTTCATACTAGGGTCGCTTGGTCCTAGTCCTGATAGATATAATAAATTCCCAGTTCTTACACCTGGCACATAATTTGCTATAGGTGGTTGTTCGACTGGAAGCTCAATTCCCATTGAAGCTAATTTGTCATCTATTTTTCCCATTTGTCTTCTCCCTTATGTTGTTAGAATTTTTAATATTATTATAATACTATTATGTATTAATGTTGTAAAATTAATTTAGATTTTGGAGGTAAATTTGAGTGATTGGAATTATAAATCTAATAAAAATTGGTACAGTGTCCCACCTCAAGTTGATTGGGATGAAGTTGCAGGAGTTTCAATTGATAGAGATCAAAATTTAATTTTATTTGCAAGAGGAAAAACTCCAGTAATTGTAGTTGATAAAAAAGGTGAGTATATTAACAGTTTTGCTCACAAAGATTTCTCAAGGCCTCATTCTGTTAGAGTTGATGATAAAAATTATATATGGTTTGTTGATGATGGAGATCATACTGTTAAAAAATATGATATTAACGGGAACAAACTTATGACAATAGGTATCCCTAATTCTCCTTCCTCAATACATTCAGGAATTCCATTTAATAGGTGCACAGATATAGCAATCGATTATCTTTCTGACTCTATATTTATTTCAGATGGATACGGGAATTCTAGTATACACAAATATTCTATTGATGGTGAATTTATTAAATCATGGGGATCACCCGGAACAGACCAGTCTGAATTTAATATCGTTCATAATATAGCATTAGATTCAAATAGTTATTTATATGTTGCGGATCGAGAAAATCATAGAATTCAGATATTTGATACGAATGGTGTTTACGTTGATCAAATGATTAATATGCATCGACCTTGTGCATTGTATATTGATAATGATTTTCTTTATGTTGGAGAATTAGGCTATGGTATGTCCGTTAATCAAAATGTACCTAACATTGGACCTAGAATTAGTATTTATGATTTAAGTAATAAAAAACTTTTAATGAGATGGGGGGAAGGATTTGGAGACAAGCCTGATCAGTTGTATGCTCCTCATTCAATAGTAGTAGATAATAATAATAATATTTATCTAGGTGAGGTTAGTAAAACTAATATGAGAAATATTGGATTAGACGATATTGAATACAAAGGTATACGCAAATTAGAATATTACAATTAATCAGTCAAGTAAAAATTTTCTTCTGAGGGTAATAATTGTTGTGCATTTACTAAACTGAGAAAGTATATAATTGGAGAATTACCACTTTTAATAGCCACTTTGTTTGCGTCTATTTGTTTAAGTCGAATTCTTGATATAGTTGAAGATGTTTTTGGTTTAGGAATGAATGTAATTAACGCATCTGATTGATTAAAATCTACTTTTACAGCTTCTTCTTCGCTTAAAAATCCGTCCGCTAATAATAATTGTGTTAAATTTGCAAATTGTGCAATCTTTGTTGTGTCTAACATTATTTCAGGATTATTATTTAGAACCCATCCAGATTCTGATAGATTTATTTCAAATTCTCTATCAGGATATGAAAATTTGATTGACTCTATATTTTGAGGAGGGAAACTTAAAATTATAGGATTCCTCCACATATCTGGGTCAGTAGCAAAAATATTTTCATAAGGACATGTGAATCCATAAACTTGGTCTATATTTAATTTTTTAATGAAACAAGTTTTGGTGTCTTGATCCCACTTCCCAACTAAAAATTCTTCCTGTAAAGTTGATTCAAGGAAAAATCTAACTAAAGTTTTATCTGAATCATCAAAACCCATTCTTTGAAAATTTTTGGGATTTATAGAAATTAATTCAGATTTCTGGATGTTCGCTATAGCTTTCCAAAAAAGAGATAACTTAGGTTCGAAAACAGTTTGTTTTCCTATTCTCCAAGATTCATTTACTTTATATAAACTAGATGTGTTTTTATTATCGCTTATCTGGATACTATTTATTATGTTTGGATCAATAAAAATTATCCCAGTTTCATCATATACATTACTATTGTTTGATAAGAGTATCTTGATACCAGCGAAAAATATACTGATAAATACAAATATTGAAAATAAAATTACTGTAGGTTTATTCTTCATTTTTAAATACTTTACTTTGAATAGTTCTTCTTTTTGTGTATCTAGTTAATCCGTAAATTATTAATATAATCGGGCTTAGAATTAGATTTAAATTTTTAGTTAGTGATTGATGGCTAAAAAATGATCCTTTCGATGACCAGTCTAATTTCCTTTCTCTAATCA
>CETH01037906.1_pt1 | contig 16387 bp, 14 predicted proteins | sample 361461 | NCBI WGS metagenome assembly CETH01 (sample SAMEA2622695, study PRJEB7988) | marine metagenome | isolation source: saline water (ENVO:00002010), including
AGCGACTTTTATAGTTGCCCCTGTTTCAGCTTGAACAAGATCAACCCAATCTTCGCATTGTGACTCAATTGCATCTGCTGCTTTTCTAATATACTCACAGCGCTCATCCATGGAGAGCGCCCTCCATAACCCAAGTGCTTCTTTAGCCGCAGCCGCAGCTGCTAGTGCATGCTCACCTGTTGCTTCTGGAGCACGCCCGATAACCTGAGTTGTATTTGGGTCCACAATGTCATAGTGGTCATTTGTGGAAATACGTTCTCCACCGATAAGAATTCTCCACTCCTCATCAACATCAATTTTGTTCACTATGTGCTCCTGTCTTTAAACCTTTATAAACCTTAACTGCCTCATTGAGAATACAACCTTAGATCAACTAACGTATCCTTAGGAGGGGTGAGGTAGCAATGTTTGATCTACTAATCAAAGGTGCCGAGATAATTGACGGGACTGGAAGTGGCCGGTTCATTGGTGATGTTGGTGTCTCGGGAGACCGGATTTTAGATATCGGAAATCTAAATGGGGCGACAGCAACCCAAACTATCGAAGCTAAAGGGAAAGTGCTCACACCAGGATTTGTAGATGTTCACACCCATCTCGATGCTCAGATTTTTTGGGATGATACTCTTTCTCCCTCACCTCTTCATGGTGTGACTACGGTTATTGGAGGGAATTGTGGGTTCACAATAGCACCATTGGGAGATGACCCCTCCGTAGGCGATTATCTTATGCGGATGCTCTCAAGAGTTGAAGGAATGCCTTTGAAATGCCTTCAGGAAGGTGTTCCGTGGAATTGGAAATCAACCAGCGAATACTTTGACGCTATCGGAGGAAATCTCTCCATCAATGCTGGATTTAAGGTCGGCCATAGTGCGTTGAGGCGTGTAGTGATGGGCGCAGCTTCAACTGAACGAGAATGCACGCCTGAGGAGCTAGCCGCTATGCAGGAACTGCTCAGAGAAGGGCTTGAAGCAGGCGGTATAGGATTTTCTTCATCATGGTCTCGAACGCATAATGACCCCTTTGGGAAGAAGGTCCCGAGCAGATACGCCAATCGGGAAGAAATGATCGCCTTGTGTAGTGTTCTCTCTGAATTTGAAGGAACTTCACTGGAGTTCATACCATCACTCGGCCCCTTTGAACCTTGGGCGATGGAATTAATGAGCGATATGTCCGTAGCTGCAAATAGCCCCCTGAATTGGAATGTCTTGAATGTCAACGCTCGCACCCTTGAAGATGGAAAGGCCAAACTGGAAGCCGGTGATGTTGCAGCAGCTAATGGAGGGAAGGTAGTCGCACTGACAGTTCCAATGACCTTGGCCCTTCACCTAAACTTTTTAGGCGGCTTTGTTCTCGACGCCCTACCTGATTGGGAAAATTTCATTCTTTTATCCAAGGAAGACAAACTAGCGGCTCTTCGTAACCCTGATACACGCAAAGCACTTGATGACAATGCACAACAAGATGGGCCTTTACGAAATGTGGCTCATTGGGGTGCGAAGACAATCTTCCACACTAAGGCTCCAGAAAATGCTGGATACGTTGGAAAAACTGTATATGAGATCTCTGAAATTACCGGCGAAAGCCCATGGAATACGTTGGTAGACATCGCTATCGCCGATGACCTAGAAACATCATTTGGCAATCCGGTCAATGATGAGCCCGATGCTGATTGGGAAGCCCGAATGGAAGTTTGGAGAGATTCTCGTGCAGTGATTGGAGCGTCTGACGCTGGAGCGCACCTCGATCTTTTTCTAAGCTCAAATTATTCGACGTACATGCTCGGTGAAGCTGTTCGGAAGCGTTCTTTACTTCCACTCGAGGAGGCTATTCACCTTCTGACTGAAGTTCCGGCAGAACTTTATGGACTTCGAGACAGGGGAACTTTAGAGAAGGGCTCATTTGCTGACATGGTTATTATGGATGAGTTAACTATAGGGTCGAATCCAATAACTATCCGAAATGACCTACCTCTGGGAGCGCAACGATTATTCGCAGATGCGACAGGAATCGAAAGTGTCTTTTGCAATGGTAAAGAAATAGTTCATCAAGGAAATTTCACCAATGCTCGGCCAGGAAACCTCCTTAGGTCTGGTACGCATACTCAGAATCCCTCTCTTGATTGATTTCTTTAATCTCACTTTCACATCGTCTTAACACAGAGAGTATTGTTCAAGATACACAAAGGTAGGAGAGAAGAATGGCTGAACCCGTAATTGTCGCAACTGCACGAACCCCTATAGGGCGCGCTGCAAAGGGAAGTCTTGTAGATGTCAGGCCCGATGACATGTCCGCTTTCATTGTGAAAGACGTTTTGAATAAAGTCGAAGGTCTTGATCCAGCAGAAATAGAAGATATTATCTGGGGGATCGGACAGCCCGGAGGAGAAGGCGGATTCAATATTGGTCGAATCATTGCTGTAATGAACGATATGGAAGTCCCTGGCGTAACCGTTAACCGTTACTGTTCTTCTTCGTTGCAGACAATACGTATGGCAGCGCACGCAATTAAAGCAGATGAAGGCGACTGTTTCGTGGCTGGTGGTGTTGAAACAGTCAGCCGATACATGAATGGTGCAGCTGATACGGGGTCCCATAACGAAAAGTTCGCAGCTGCTGAACAACGAAGCGCTGATCGTACTGCTGGTGATGGAGGAGATTGGACTGCACCTAATGGATTACCGGATGTTTACATAGCGATGGGACAAACAGCTGAAAACGTCGCTGAACATTTAGATATTTCGCGTGAGCGGCAAGATGAATTCGGTGTCCGCTCACAAAATCGTGCTGAAGAAGCGATGAAGCGGGGATTCTTTGAGCAGGAGATAACCCCCTATGAACTCTCTGATGGCTCAGTAGTATCCAAAGATGATGGAATCCGTGAGGGAACTACTCTCGAGGGAGTTTCACAGCTAAACCCTGTCTTTCGGCCAAATGGAACGATAACTGCTGGAAATGCATGTCCTTTGAACGATGGGGCTTCAGCTGTCGTCGTGATGAGCGACACGCGAGCCAGTGAATTAGGCATTCAGCCGCTCGCCCGAATAGTCGCCAGTGGAGTATCTGCATTGAATCCTGAAATTATGGGACTTGGACCAATAGAAGCTTGCCGGCAGGTGCTTGACCGAGCAGGGATGCAGATAAGCGATATCGACCTTGTCGAAATAAATGAAGCTTTCGCGGTTCAGGTGCTTGGTTCAGCAGATGCGCTTGGAATCGATGTCGAAGAACAACTAAATGTTAACGGTGGTGCTATAGCGTTAGGACATCCCTTTGGAATGACTGGCTCTCGAATTATGACAACGCTGATCAACAGCCTTCAGGATTCTGATAAACAATTTGGTCTAGAAACAATGTGTGTCGGTGGCGGACAAGGTATGGCCATGATTATCGAACGACTCAGCTAGCCAAGAAGAAATTCATGGACCGTCTAGATGGAAAAGTAGCGATAGTAACAGGCGGCGGTAACGGTGTTGGAAAAGAACATGCCCTACTACTCGCCGCAGAAGGAGCGAAGGTTGTTGTAAACGACCTAGGAGTAGACGCTGAATCTACTGCGAACGAGATTAATAATTCTGGCGGTAAAGCAATAAGCGTTCAAGGGAATGTCGCCGAATGGGAAACTGGAGAGAGACTAGTTTCTGCAGCGATTGAGTCGTTTGGGGACTTACATATTCTTATAAATAACGCTGGCATGCTTCGTGACGCCATGAGTTTCTCAATGAACGAAAAGCAGTTTGATGAAGTAATCGCTGTGCACCTAAAGGGGCATTTTGTTTGCGCTCGAGCTGCAGCAGTCTATTGGAGGAAAGAAGCAAAATCCGGTAAGGAATCTCCAAGAAGGATTATCCATACAAGTAGCGAATCTGGTTTATTCGGTGGTCCGGGCCAGTCTAATTATGCTTCTGCAAAAGCTGGAATACTAACCTTGTCCATAACTCTTGGAAGAGAGCTATCCAAATACGGGGTAACTACGAACGTAGTTGCTCCAAGAGCAAGGACTGGTTTAACGGACTATATCCAGTCCATGGCAGCTCCGGAAGATCCAGAAGATTTTGATATCTACGATCCTGCTAACGTTTCTCCATTCGTTGTTTGGCTGTGCACTGACGAAGCTCAAGAAATCAATGGACAGGCATTTATTGTTGGAGGAAGTGGAATTTGGTGGATGCGGAACTGGTCACATCAGAACAATATAAAACTAGATGCAGAAAGATGGACCTTAGCTGCCATTGATAGCCATCGCGATCTCTTATTTGGAGAGATGGAAACAGGTTTACCAAAATTTGAAGCCCCACCGTTTTCGTAAAGGGCTAATCTTGATGCACGTTTACTCGGGGTTTTCTCTGGATGAATCTTCTTGAGTTAACCTCTGCAATGCTTCAAGCGTAACGAGGTTGCTCTCTTCGCAATCCAGCTCACCGGGGCGGCTAGGGTACGATCGCTTCCACACACCATCCTGAAGCGTAACTATCACATAACAAGGTGACGGGATCTTTTCGGAAGGGTTTGAGACCCCATGTAGGCCATTCGCATCCCAAAAATTAATTGTTTTCGCTGCTTCTATAACGGCTTCCCTAGTCAAGCTGTCTGGGTCGTATGCAGCGGAATCTAGACCTACAGCACGTGATACTGCCTCTTGGAAAAGAAGCCCTGCACTCCAAGCGGCTACTCCGGCAGCTGAGGCCACTCCTTCAGAACCGTGGGTAGATAGAAGGTAAAACAAATATCGTAGAAGTTCATCGCTAAGTTCAGCTTCTTCAATTGGGAGATATGGAAGCCATACAGATACTCCCTCACCGAGCTCACCAGCTGAGTAAACCCATCTCGGGCTATAACAATTTTGTCCACAGTCAATAAAATCGAAACGGAAATCTGGGTCGATTTCCTTGATTGCTTCTAGGAGTGAAAGAAGTTGGTTACCGCTGTTTCTCCAGGTTAGGGATCGTGCATCCGACTCGATAAGAGATTCAGCCTCACCAATAAAGTCAGTTTCAAAATTATATATAGGACTATGAATAAATCTATACCCTGTGGCGGTAGCGGCTTCGATAGTCTGATTTCCCCCTAAAACTAGTGGTGAAAGCTCTGGAAACAGGGTCGCTGCTCGTTCGACGGCATTTGGATTTTCTCGAGAAAAGTATGCAGCCCAACCAGCGTTCGTTACCTGAGAATATGCAGGATTAGATACGAACGTTATTTCAGAGTTGAGTCGTTGAGCAGAGTAGATAAATGCTGGAAAGTCGGGCAGATTGCATTCAGGTGAGGAGAGAAGTGATAGTCCTTCAGAGTCGTTAATTGAAGATGATCCAATCAGAGCAAAGTAATCACCACTACATACCTGCTCAATTGCTTCAGCGTGCCTCGATACTGCTGAATCTATCCTTTCAACTACTACCGTCCTGCCTGCAAGCTTTGTAGTTTGGTTTATGGCGGCAGCCCAAGCTTCAACAGCTTGCCAAATACTCTCAGACTCCCCATCATTAATTGATATATTTTCTTTGTCAGCGATAACAGCGATTCGAATAACATCGCTAGTCAGCCCGGGTTCAGTTGATACTTCTTCTACCGGCTCTGGAGAAGAAATATCTACGGGCGTTGGAGTAGGTGCTACTGGAGTGACAGTTGGCGGTGGAGAAACCGAAGGGAATATAGGATCAGAGCAGGCACTAGCTGCAAGAAGCGATACAGCTATCACGACTGAAAGCTTAGAGCGCAAAATATTCTCCATACAACAAGACTAATGCGGAGTTCCCCAATAGTTATGCAGGTTTGGATTTCTTGTTGCTTTAATTATCTTCGGAGACCTCATTCAACATCTTTAAAGCAAGCATTGATATGGCCAGAGATTTCACTATGGTGAATGAGTGCCAATTCCTGATGCGTTTCCGCTTCCGAAAGCTTTTCTAGCGCTCAATCAAAAACAATTCCGACGTTTCTACATCGGTTCTATCGCTTCGCAACTTGGCTTCTGGTTTTCGCATATCTCCTATCAGGCATTAATGGCGGATCTTACTGATGATGAATTATGGGTATCGATGCTTTTCGTAGTGACGTTTACTCCGGTTCTATTCTTAGGACCCTTTGGAGGACTCCTAGCGGACAGGCTCGATAGAAAAAAGCTTTTACTAGCGACGTATGCGGCACTTATGGCTGTTTCAGCGCTTCAGGTGATTTTAGTTATTAGTGATGCTATTTCACCTGTGATTTTATTGGTGACGTCTTTCATCGTCGGGCTGATTATGGCTCTTCTTGCTCCGGTCGTACAGGCGGTGACTGCAAACACTGTTCAAAGCCAGTATCTTCCGAGCGCTATTTCTCTTCAAGCTATGGCTTCGAATGCGAGCAGGGTCCTCGGTCCTGCGCTTGCTGCACCTTTGGTAAGCAATAATCTCTTCGAAATATCGTGGTCTTTGTATGGAATCTGTGCAGGGTTGGCACTTGTTGCTGCTGCTGGGATTACCTTATTCCCATATCAACCAGATGAGGATAGTGTTCCAATACATCAGCGCCTCCTAGATGGCGTTCTCCATGCACGTGAAAAAAATCCAGCTGGTAATGCTCTAATCCTCGTCGGAGTGATGTCAATTTTCGGTGTATCCCATGTGGTACTGTCACCTGCCTTCACCAGTGATGCACTTGGTAGGCCCGCAAGTGACTTCGCTTGGCTAGGGGCATCTACTGGATTCGGCGCACTTATTGGAGCTCTGGCAGCTGGGAGTTTCACCCAGCAGGCAACTCTTCGAAGAGGTGCTATTCTTGCAATCCCCTACTGCCTATTATTGGCAGGGTTTTCTAGAGTTACCGATTTTACTGCCGCTGTTCTTATCCAAATTGTTGTGGGGTTTTTCTATATCTCATCGTTCACGACACTTCAGGTAGTTGTCCAAGAAGTCGTTACCGAGAATTTTCGAGGGCGTGTAATGTCACTTTTCAATATCGCATGGGCAGGACTGGTTCCAATTGGTAGCTTACTAATGGGCCTTCTCGCCAGCGATACCGGGCTTGGTCTTGGATCAGCGGATACGATCGGATTAACTTCGCTAATCTGTGTTGGTTATGTTATTTCAGTAGTTATCTGGGATACGTTCCAAAATGCTACTAACGATAAGCAAACGTGATTTGACTAGCCCTTTGGGAGAAAGGCTCTCAAGCTTTGAGCAGACTTCCTATTTAAACCATTTGTACGGCTGTTTCCCGACAACTTTGAAGTAAATAACCATATTAACAACATGTGTTGCTAACAGAACAAAGCCGATTAATACGGCCCACCCGAATTGATCATAGTTATCGTGGGCCTTACAGAAATATAAAACCGCTGCAACAAGGGCAGTCCAAATTGCCATCCCTAAAATTCCTTGTAATGTTTTCATTGTCTTTCCTTTCCCTTTCTCGATCTAGGTTTAATAAGTACGTGGATATCTGACTTGAGTGTGCTTTGGCATGCCAAAATATATCCTTCATTGATTTCTTCTGGTGTCAGGACATAGCCAAAATTAAGTTGAGGCTTTATATTTCCTGAAACAAGAATGGCTTTGCATGTTCCGCAGCTTCCAACTTTGCATCTATGCGGCCATTTAACTCCCTGATCTAGGGCAGAAGATAATAGTCTTTCTCCCCTTTCAATCGTTATTTCTATCCCTAGAGGGTCAATTCTCGCAACGCTGGTAGAAGATGCTTTCTTAAATACATTTAACATGTGCTTTTGCTTTCAGCTTTTGAGAAAGATCTAATCTGAAAGTTGGAGACTTAAATCTTCGCCGTTAGAGAATTTTGCGGCTATTTCTCGCTCCGCATTTGTTGCGTAGTTCTTATCCCAATTATCAAGATGTTGCTGAACAAACTTTCTGAATAGAGGCGGAATCAAGGTGTATACGAAGAGTTCAAAATAGCCAATCCCATAGTTTGGCCCTTGGACATCGTCTAGTTCCCAAAAGTAGGTCTCTCCACGAACATGATGGTCGCACTGACGACCGATTTCTATGAAAAACCAGCTTGTGAATATATTGTCATTATCCCATGAATGTCTATGCTCCACGGGTTTTCCGTGCTCGCGTATGAGCCCATAATGTCCCATAAAGTTCAGAGCCTCTAGTAAAAAGTTTGACAACCCCCAAACAATCAAAATCGCAACAACTCCATAGAGACCTCCAACCCATACAAACAGCACGAGAGATGGGAGGCTGAAAAGGTATCCAATGATCCATCTGTTATCAAGATTAAGAAGAGGTTTCCTTTGTATTTGAGCTTTCTGTGCTTCCATATCATATGAGTAGTTCGATTGGCCCATATGGGAGTGCCAGGCATGAGCGTATACATTCCGACCTCTGGGTGCGGTAGCTGGGTCATCTTCATGGCCAAGATCAAGATGATGGTTGTAAACATGGGCGTAGGTGAAATGGGATGCACCGCTTAGGGCCATTATCAAACGTGAGACAAAGAACCCCTCTTTCTTATTATGGGAAAGTTCATGCCCATAAATAATTCCAAGACCTGCCCACAAAGCCGCCGAAAGCGTTGCACCAACAAGATTTGTTAAAGAAATCGCACTACTTGAATCACTTACGTATTGATGTATCTGCCATGCCAAGGCAATTTGAAAAATAATAAAGACGGGCAGCATAAAATACATAACAGCGTATTGGAACCTTTTACGTCCATACGACGTCCCATCTGGTGCAAATTCTGCACGATGATGAATGTTCCTCGTAAGCGTGTCAGCAACAATATTCAGGCCGAAAAGAATTACGCCCGTCCATGCGTACATCCCTCCTAATAGAATCCCGATAATGGTCAGTACTGACATCATAGGGACAATTAGATACCGAGCATTCACAAAGAATATCTTCATTTGAACCTCCTAGTTCAATAATTTTGGTACTAATTCGCCCTAGGAGTGACCTCATTCCCCGTTTTAGCTCCTTATTTTGAATCGCGGCAAGCAGGCAAATCACGATTGGTGTTGGGGCAGCATTTCGCTGCCCCAACAGGTCTGTGTATGTGGTCAATTATTTCGCAGCAGCAAAGCCTTTCTCAAGATCGGCAATAATGTCATCAATATGTTCAATACCTACCGATAGACGAACAAGTCCCGGATAAACACCCGTATCAGCCTGCTCTTCTTCAGTTAACTGACTATGTGTTGTTGAAGCCGGATGGATAACCAAGCTTCGCACATCGCCAATATTAGCAACATGGCTGTGAAGTTCCAGCCCTTCAACAAACTTCCTTCCGGCTTCCACACCACCCTTAATATTGAAAGCGGGGATAGCGCCATACCCTTTCCCACCAGTAAGTTCAGTTGCCCGTGAATGCCACTGGCTACTCTCTAATCCGGCATAGGCAACAGATTCGACTTGATCATGCCCATCAAGGTATTGGGCAACAGCCAAAGCGTTGCTGCAATGGCGCTCCATACGAAGACTAAGAGTCTCTAAACCTTGAAGGAACAAGAAAGAGTTAAACGGTGTTGTTGATGCTCCTATATCTCGAAGCATTTGGACACGTGCTTTAATAATGTAGCTTCCATGCCCTAGGGCCGGCCAGTAAGCTAACCCTCCATAACTTGGATCGGGTTCAGTCATGTTAGGGAATTTTCCACTTTCTCCCCAATCAAAGCTTCCTCCATCAACAAGTAGACCACCTATTGAATTCCCGTGTCCGCCGATGTACTTGGTAGCAGAATGAACGACGATATCTGCTCCATGTTCAAATGGCCGGACAAGGTAGGGCGTCGCCGCCGTATTGTCCACCATCAGTGGCACACCATTTTTATGGGCGACTTCGCTCACCCCGCTGACATCAAGCCAGTTATTTTTAGGGTTAGGGTTCATTTCTCCATAAAAGAGCTTGGTGTTATCTTGAACAGCAGCTTGCCAGGCATCTAAGTCATCTGGATCTTCAACAAACGTCACGTCAATTCCAATTTTGGGCAAGGTGTAATGGAATAGATTGTAGGTTCCTCCATACAGCGATGCGCCAGAGACAAGATGATCCCCTGACTCTAGAATGGTCAAAATTCCGAGTGTTTCGGCAGCTTGTCCAGATGCCAGAGCTAGAGCTCCCGGTATTCCGACGGCGGTTTCTGTAGCGCCTTCCAATGCAGCTACTCGCGCTTCGAATACGCCCTGTGTTGGATTCATGATCCGAGTGTAGATATTCCCCATTTCTGCAAGCGCAAATAAATTTGCTGCATGTTCAGCGCTGTTAAATGTAAATGATGTTGTTTGGTATATCGGAACAGCTCTCGCATTAGTCGCTGCATCCGGTTCTTGTCCAGCATGAATCTGCTGTGTTTCGAACTGCCATTCACTCATGATTTCCCTCCTGTTTGGAGGAGACCCTTTGCTTTGATGCTTCCGCTTAGAATTTGTCTGGGACAATTACTTGCGCTTTAGCACCACATCCCCGAGTTAACGGGAAAGCACCTTGGGTGTCCGTCCTAGGTTGCCGGGCCCATCCTTATGAACCACTCTTAATGTTCCTTTGATTCAATCAGAAAGAAGCAAAAAACACAACCCGATAGAGTAATTATTTATTGGCCGTTAGCCTTGCCCGCCGCTGGAATCTTTCACGCTTTGCTTTCCCGAAGAGATCCAGGGCATCATAGAGCGGAGTTCTTTGCCGATTTTTTCTATTGGGAGTTCATGACCTGCTGCTTCTAACCTTAAGAAGTTTTCGCGCCCTCCACGGGATTCTGCTACCCATTCGTCAGCGAATTTTCCACTTTGAATTTCCTCAAGAATGGTTTGCATAGTTGCTCGGACATGGTCATCTATCACACGAGGCCCTCTGGTAAGGTCTCCGTATTCAGCTGTGTCTGAAACGCTATAGCGCATTCCGGCTATTCCTTCTTCGTACATTAAATCGACAATAAGCTTTAGTTCATGTAGGCACTCGAAATAGGCTATTTCAGGCTGATAGCCAGCTGATACAAGGGTATCGAATCCACTTTGGACTAATTCGGTAATCCCCCCGCAGAGAACAACCTGTTCTCCGAATAGATCTGTTTCGCATTCCTCAGTGAAAGTTGTTTCTATAACTCCAGCTCGTGCTCCTCCGATTGCATCGGCGTATGCCAAGGCGAATTCCTTCGCTGATCCGGATGCATCATTTTCTACTGCTATGAGACACGGCACTCCTCCACCTTCAACATAAGTCCTACGCACAAGGTGGCCGGGGCCTTTGGGTGCGACCATGACCACGTCGACATCGCTGGGAGGTTGAATAAGGTCAAAGCGAATGTTAAACCCATGAGAGAACATCACAATGTCTCCCGGTTCCAAATTTGGGCCTATATGGGCGTCATAAATATCAGCCTGTTCGGTGTCAGGTAGAAGAATCATAACGACGTTTGCCCATGCTGAAGCTTCCGCTATGTTCATAACTGTTAATCCTGCTTCTTCTGCTTTTGCCACGGAGGAAGACTCTGATCGGAGACCAACACAGACTTCCACGCCGGATTCTTTTAGGTTTAGGGCGTGAGCATGCCCTTGGGATCCATAGCCGAGCACTGCAATTTTTTTCCCATCAATATATGACCTATCAGCGTCTGCTTCATAGTAGATATTTGCCATGAATTTCTCCTTAATCTTGATTTAACGTTATCTGTATTTTTCTCTGATAGTCCCATATGATTGGGCCTACTTCATATTTAACTATTGCTTATGCTTGCAAGCGCAATGGTTCCTGTTCGTTGAATTTCGATAATTCCAAATTCTTCAAGAGATGCTTCAAATTCATCTACTTGCTCTACGTCTCCAGAGAGCGACACCATGATTCTCTGAGGTCCCACATTTAAGATATTCGCTTCGAAGTTCTCTATATTTTTCATAATTAGGTCCTCTTGTCCATCGTTCACTTGAACTGTTGCGAGAATAAGTTCACGGGTAACTGACTCTGTTGGAGCTAATTCTTGAATTTCGACAACGTTTATCAACTTATCGAGCTGCTTCACGACCTGTTCGAGGGGCGCTGATTCGGCATCGACTACGATCGTTAGCCTACTGAATAGGGTGTTCTCAGTTGGGGCCACGGCTAAAGAAACAATGTTGAACCCTCTACGAGCGAATAGTCCCGCTACGCGAGCGAGGACTCCGGGTTTGTTCTCAACTCGAACAACCAGCGTATGTAAGGGCGTTGAAGATGTCACGGTGTTTCCTGAGATGGGTGAACGATAACGTTGCTATTTGATTTTCCGGCTGGGACCATCGGATACACATTCTCGGAGGCTTCAGTTCGAAAATCAATAACTACGGGGCGATCATCGATTTCATTTGCTTCTTCTATGGCAGGCTGGACTTCTTCTGGAAATTCAACCCGTATTCCTACACACCCCATTGATTCCGCAAGCATCTTGTAATCCGGTAGATCTGGTTGGAGGTGCACCTCACTGTACCTTTCGTCATAGAAGAGTTCTTGCCATTGGCGGACCATACCAAGATACCCGTTGTTAAGGATGGCAATTTTGACTGGGAGATTCTCTATCCGGGCCGTTACCAGTTCTTGATTTGTCATTTGAAAGCAACCATCTCCATCTATAGCCCAGACCATACGGTCAGGAACGCCTGCTTTGGCTCCGATAGCGGCTGGGACTGCAAAGCCCATCGTTCCTAGTCCACCAGAGTTGATCCATGTGTAGGGGTGGTTGAAGTGCCAGAACTGGCTTGTCCACATTTGATGCTGCCCTACTCCAGATGCAACGATTGTGTCATCGGGAGTTAAATCTCGCAGCTGTTCGATGACATATTGTGGCTTGAGGCCTTCTCCCAGTTCCCACTCGTCATATACGAGGGGAAATCGTTCTTTCCATCCGCTAACCGTAGATTTCCATTCGCTCCGGTCTGGATGCTGCCTTGTCTCATGAAGTTGATTGAGTGCGTTCAACAATTCATTGATTGTTTTCCCGACATCACCTTGTATCGCCACGTCGGCAAATCGCACTTTGTTGAATTCTGCTGGATCTATATCAGCGTGAATAATTTTCGCATCAGGAGCGAAACCATCAAGTCGACCTGTCACACGATCATCAAATCTGGCTCCCAATGTGATAAGCAGGTCAGCTTCTTGTAATGCAGTAACCGCAGTGTAGTTCCCATGCATTCCTGGCATACCGAGAGCGAGAGGGTGGTCATCTGGAAATCCGCCTCTGTTCATGAGTGTGGTAACGACATGGATATCTAGCATCTCGGCGAGTTCCCTTAGTTGAGATGCGGCTCGAGCTTTTAGTATCCCTCCCCCACTGTAAATGACTGGTCTTTCAGATTGGAGAATAAGTTCTGCAGCTTCTCGAACCTTTTCAGGGTCTGGTTCAATTATGGGGTTGTATCCGGGAAGGTCATGCCCGGTTGGTTCGTAATCATCGAATTGAGAAGCTGGGTTATTTGGGTCGACAAGATCCTTGGGGATATCGACGAGAACTGGACCAGGTCGGCCAGTCGTAGCAATGTGGAATGCGTCATGGATGACCTGAGGAATTTCTGATGCTTCAGTAACTAGGAAGTTGTGTTTGGTTACGGCCATGGTTATGCCGGTGGTATCACATTCTTGAAACGCATCTGAACCTATAGCTCCACTGGCTACTTGGCCAGTAATACAGACCAGGGGAACTGAATCGAGCATGGCGTCCGCCAAAGGGGTAACCATGTTTGTTGCTGCCGGACCGCTCGTAACCATAGCAACTCCGGGTTTGCCAGTTGCATGGGCATACCCTTCAGCCATATGCCCCGCTCCTTGTTCATGGCGGACAAGGATATGGCGCATGCTGGAATCAATGAGTGGATCATATGCTGGGAGGATTGCTCCTCCAGGAAGGCCAAAAAGTATCTCTACACCCTCAGCTTCGAGGTTCTTCATAAGGGCTTTCCCACCATTAGTTTGCATTGTTCTAACCTATCGCTGTGATACTTTGACCCTTTAACGCTATCCAGTCTTAATCGAGTAGAGGCAGGAAATTTGGGAAATCAGAGACTTTCTATAAATTTCTGGTATTCGTGGGAGACTTTGACCTTTCGCATACGCTCGTTATATGACTTCTACGTCAGAACCAGATACCCCCACCGAAGGTAATAGCCAAAAATTACCCAAAGGGTTCGCTTTTGTCGTTTTCGCTAGATTTGTATCGAATGTGGCTTACAGAATGGTATTTCCTTTTCTTCCAACTATTGCCAGAGGTATTGGGGCCTCTACAGCCACACTGGGGACCACTCTTGCCCTCAGGGATCTAGTGGAAATTAGTGGCCCTGCATTGGGAAAATTAACTGATCGTCAGGGCACTAGAAGAGTTATGGTTGCTGCCCTGTGTGGTTTGGGGATGGCGGCGTGCCTTCAAGGTGCTAGTAATGGTTTAGTTGTTTTTACGTTCGCATTGATCGCTATCTCAGTCTCGAAAGTTTCTTTTGATGTCGGATCTAGCACTTGGACTGGAGCATCGGTTCCTTTCAGCGGTAGATCCAGAGCTGTTGGCATAGTAGAAACAACATGGGCTTTTTCCTTCATTATTGGTATGCCGTTAGCTGCTTTATTAATACGTTTAGGGACTTGGCGGACTCCTTTTATCGCCGTTTCATTGCTGTGTTTAATTACGAGCTCAGCACTCTGGGTGTATCTCCCGTCATCTAGTTCCAGCAAAGAAAAAACTTCGGGACAACAGCAGTGGTCTACGTCCACACGGTTCATTCTTCTTGCGATGATTGCTCTGGGAACCGGACATATGATGATGCTTGTTACCTTCGCCACGTTTCTCGAAGATCAACATGGGGTATCTACTTCAGGCTTGGGTTTAGTCGCTTTAATTATTGGTGTCGCCGAACTTATAGGTTCTGGGGGTGTCGCCATGTACGGAGACCGTATTGGGAAAACAGTTGTAGCGAAATTAGCATTGCTCCTATCTCTCCCCCTTTCTCTTCTGCTACCTCTGGGGAGTTCAACTTTCGGCTTGGCTTTATTTATTATTGCGGCTTGGTTCATATGCACTGAATGCGTGATTGTGTCGATGCTATCAATTTGCACTGAATTGGATGGAGAGGCCCGTGGGAGGATGATGGGATATGTCTATGCTGGTTGGTCTATGGGAAGGTTTTTTGGAGCTATCAGCGGAGCTCTACTCTATGAATGGCAAGGAATTAATCCTGTGTCATTCGCAATGACGGGAGCTTTGATTATTGGTATGGCATTACTTCTAATAGGATTCCGTAGTTTTGATGATTCCCAAACTCAATATGGTGAGATTCGCTAATGAAAAGAGGCGTCTATCCAGGTTCATTTAACCCTCCTACTGTCGGTCATGTGGCAATAGTTGAAGCAGCTATTCGCCTACATGATCTTGATCGCATTGATCTAGTTGTTTCTAAAGTTGCTTTGGCCAAACCTTTGATTGAGAAGCCTTCGCTAGAAGAGAGAATGCACGTGATTACTGCCTCTTTTGTAGACTTTCCTGAGGTGAATGTTCTTCAGACGTCATTGCAGCTTATTGCTGACATTGCACGAGGGTATGATGTCGTTGTCATGGGTGCTGATAAGTGGGCACAAATCAACGATGTAAAGTTCTACGATAGTGAAGCCCATATGCAAGAATCTCTTTCCAGCCTTCCGACGTTAGCCGTTGCACCAAGAAGTGGAGAGAATGTTGATGAAAGCATTCGTTTAGATGTACCTAAAACGATCGCTGAAGTATCTTCATCCTCAGCCCGAAGAACAAACTTCGAGTGGATGACAAAAGCAGCACAGCAATACTCTAGAAGGCATGGGGTCTGGACATCCTGATCCCTATAGGGACCAAAAAATATATACGCATAATTGTTCCAAATTCTAAAAGGTAATTAAAGTTTGCTTAGCTTAATTTACTCGATTGGATACATGTGAAAGTTATTTCTTCTGTCTTTACTTTTCTTACTATGATCGCTTCTCTGTGCTTTGTTGGAATGACGTCTGTTTCCTCAGCTCAAGCACCAGGTGGTGTTGATTCTCTTACGACGACTGGGGCAGGAGCAGTTATGGCATGCACTGGCTATAGCGGTCGCCTTGCCGCTACTGTGACGTATACAGATGGCGTAGATTATGACTCAGCTTCCAATATCGTCTTTAGTAGCATCTACCTAACGCAAGTCAATCTAGGCCTTGCTTTCGGTGATTCTGGTACCTACAGCACAACGGTGCAATACATCGTTCACGATGGGAATAGAGGAGCTGGCGAAGCTTTTGATGGCGGATACCAGCAAGAAGTTGACGGGGATTGGGTTAGTTTCGCATATGCAATTTATGAGAGTAACGGTAACTTTTGGAGCGAAACACCGGATGCTCTAATCGGTGGTAAACGTATTGCGTTCAATTGCAGTACCGGAGAACTCGACTCTGACCTAGATAAAGTATTCGACAGCGCCGATAATTGCCCA